>SAMEA103957793__coassemble_173_pt1 | contig 23751 bp, 21 predicted proteins | sample SAMEA103957793__metabat2_high_PE_005 | metagenome-assembled genome bin SAMEA103957793 (sample SAMEA103957793) | gut metagenome | biome: gut; material: feces | host: Canis lupus familiaris | collected 2014 | reverse complement strand
ATTATAAAGAATCTTATGATATAATAAATTATAAATATATTAATAAGATGGTGTTAATATGAGATAAGAGATAAATAAGATAATTAATACAAAATGGTTACAATTAGTAAACTTAGTTTTTAATATACTAATTATTTTATCATTATTAATTTGCACTCAATGTATTAATTATATAATTAATAATTTAAATAATGACAAAATACCTACAATGGCAGTTATTATTCTATTTACTGCTTTAGTATTTTATATAGCATCTTATTTTATAGGACCATTACTATATCGTCTAATGGTTTTAAAAGCAAATACGAGATTACATAATAAATTAGTTAATAATTTAATTAATAAAGATTTATCTTTCTATCGAGAAAATGACTCGGGTTACATAGCTCAACTTACTAATGAAGTTACTAGTGAAGTATCATATTATTATTCAACTTTTAACTTAAATCTAATAATAAATACATTAACACTTCTAGGTTATTTCGGATTATTATTTTATTATTCATGGAAGATAGCATTAATTAGTTTTTTTACTATCTTGGTTTTAATTTTATTTACTAAAAAAGTAGTAGATAAACAATCTAAAGCTTTCAAAGATTATAGAAGTAAGTATCCTAAAGTAACATCTAAATTATTACATTATATAGATAATATATATACTATTAAAAATTTAAATAAAAATTCGTATTTTGAACAATAGTATGAAAAAAATTATTTAAAAAATTATTATCAACCTGTATTAAAGTTTAAAGTTTTAGATTCAATATATACTGGTTTATATGCAGTGATAATTTATATTTTGCCGTTAGTAATATTAGTATTAGGTATTACATTTCAGAATACATTAGGTATTACTTTAGGAGCTACTGTTTCAGCATACGCAATATTAGGCAATTTGCAAGAACCTATTAGAGGTTTGTCTGGGGCCTTAGCTGAATATAAGAAAAATAAAACTAACATTGATATAATCGCACCATTATTAAAAAGAGATAATGATAATATAGATAAAATTGTTGGAAGTTTTAATGAACTTAGCTTTTCATCAAAAGGTTTAGAGTTTGACGATAAAGTTATTTTAAAAGATATAAATTTTGTTGTCAATAAAGGAGATTTTGTATTAATTAAGGGTATAAGTGGAGCAGGTAAATCTACAATATTTAAATTATTAACTAAAGAAATAGTAAGTGATAATGCAACAATCAAAGTTAATAATAAAAATATTCATGATTTAGATACTAATTCACTTATTTATTGTGTAAACCAAAACTCTAGATTATTTAAAACTAATGTAATAGATAATATTTGTTGTGGAGTTAAAGTTTCTGATAATGAATTAAAAGAAATTATACATGTATGTGAGTTAGATAGTTTTATTGCTAAATATGGATACTATAAAGAAGTTGATAGTATTTCGTCTAACTTAAGTGGTGGTGAAATTAGTAGAATCGCACTTGCAAGAATATTAATAAGAAAGCCACAGGTAGTATTATTAGATGAAATTACATCTTCACTAGACCAAGATACATCTCTTAAGATATCTAAAAATATATATGAATATTGTCAAAAATATAATATTACAGCATTAACTATTTCTCATAAAGATGAGTTTAACTTTTATGCTAATAAAGTAATAGAAATATCATAAGACTATCTCTTAATTATAAATGTTACTTCATAATATAAAAAAGAAAGATTTTAAATGTAGAATATTTATTCTTACACTATAAATCTTTCTTTTCGTTATTATAAGATATGTATATTATTATCTTCTAATTCTTTTACTAAATCTTTAGGCCATAAAGATGCTTGTACTTCGGCAATATGTATTTTATTCAAAAGTAAAAGACATATTCTAGATTGTCCTATACCCCCACCAATAGTTAATGGTAGAGTATTATTAATAATTCTACTATGATAGTCATATTTAAGGCGTTCTAGGTTATTAGTGAACTCTAATTGTTTTTCTAATGATTTTGAATCAACTCTTATTCCCATACTACTTATTTCCACAGCTTTATTTAATAGTGGATGGTATACAAGTAAATCTCCATTAAGATTCCAGTCATCATAGTCTGGACTTCGTGAGTCATGAGGATAACCATCACCTAGTGGATATCCAATACCTATTATAAATACAATCTTATGTAATTTAGTAATTTCATTTTCTCTTTCTTTACTAGTTAAATCAGGATACATTTTTCTTAAATCTTCAGTAGTAATAAAGTATACGTTATCAACTATATATCTATCAAGTGTTGGATAAAATCCAAGTAGAAGTTCTTGAGTTATATACAATGAATGAACTATCTTTCTAACTATTTTCTTTAAAAAATCTATATTTCTTTCATCCTTATTAATTATTTTTTCCCAGTCCCATTGATCTACATATATTGAATGCACATCATCTATATCCTCATCTTTTCTAATAGCATTCATATCAGTATATAAACCTTCAGGATATGAGAAATTATATTTATCTAATGCATATCTTTTCCATTTAGCTAAAGAATGTACTATTTCTATATCTGAATCATCAGCACATTTACTTTTAAAGCTTACAGCTTTTTCTGTTCCACTAAGATTATCATTTAAACCAGTATTTTTATAAACAAATAAAGGAGCAGAAACTCTGGTAAGTTTTAATTCCTTACCTAATATTACTTCAAAAGTATCCTTTAAATACTTTATAGCATCCAATGTATCTCTTAAATCTAATTTACTTTCATACATAATTATCAACTCCTTAATGTTCTAATTATATAATAATTTAATAAATTAATAAAGAGGCCTAGAGGCCTCATATATTATTTATTATTTACAAAGGTACGTTTAATTAAAATAACAAACATTACTAATCCTACTGTTAACATAATATGTGTTAGACCAGCAATACCACTAATAAGAGCATTAATACCACTAGAATAGTTTGTACCTAACACCTGGAATATACCTCTAGTTAATAATAGTGAAGCAAATAATCCTAAACTAATATTATATACAACATAGAATTTATTAAACATTTTATCTTCAGTAAAATTAGGGTTAATTTTAGCTAAAATAAGGACAATCAAGAATACAAGAAACCCAAGTATTAATAGGTGGGTATGAATAATACTTAGATAAGTATAACCTGTAAATTCATTAAATTTAGTGAATTCTCTAAAGAATACACCCATACCTAAAGCTAAAACTAAATATACTACAATAGTATTAAAGATTTTCTTCATTTATTAATTCCTTTCTCATTGCCATAAATCCTATTACTACTGTCCAAACATATGCTAAAGTCTTAGGTATCATTAACATACCAATAAATGGAACTGTATCAGCCCATAGCACTACAGGGATATAAAAGCCAAAGCTTAATACGATAGTTAACCACATAAATTTAAAGTCTTTATCATTGTTTTTCTTGGCACTGCTATAGAATAGGAAAATTATTAAAAGTCCTAGAATAGTGAAAGGAATATTACGATATATTGCCCATGATAATGGTGATTCTAGACTAGTCCAACCATTTTGTGGGAATAAACATAATACTATTCTGGCGATAGATAGAAGATAAACTGCTAATGTATAGTATTTTGTATTCTCTGCTTTATATCTAATCTTCCATACATAATATAATAGAATATAAAATACAGTCATAGTGATAGAAGTAATTAGTTTACCAATACCAAGTGATACTACATAACTATCTAAACCAGTTGTACATAAAGCTAAAGCTCTTGGTACTAAATGAAATGCATCACCTAATCCTAGGGTCACTGCCATTATACCAAATAATAAATATTGTTTGTTAGTTTTAGCTTTAACAATCATAATAATTCCGATTGTTATAACAGTAGTTAAATAAATAATATCAAATCCAGTTTCTACAATAGCTTGCATAATATTCTCCTTTTATTAATGAACCTTGTTCAGTTTGATCATAAATAAATACCACATAATGTGGTCATTTATTAGTATATTAGCCTCTCTATTAAGGCTATAACAGTAGTAGAATTGAAATTACCTTTCATAAATGAAGCTAACATAAGTGTGAATATAGTATTGATAAAATCTTCTTTGGTAAAAGTGTTATCAAACTTATTAACATCTACATTAGGATCACTATTTAATACAGACAAGAAAGCAGTTTTAATTTTCTCCCAAAACTCTCTCATCATTTCAAGACCTAATATTTTTTCTTCTCCAATAAAACTAAGTGAGTGAATACTCATAAATTGTGGATATTCTTCATTTCCTCTTTCCATTGAGTTATACATCCACTTAATACATTCCTTAAAACTACTGAAAGTGATTTGTTTTTTACTTTCAAAAATAAATATGTCTTCCCAGATACTTTTTACAGTTTCACTTACCAGTTTATTCTTATTATCAAAATAATTATAAACTGTACCAATAGAAATATTACATTTTAAGGCTACATTTCTAATGTTCAATTCTTTCCAACTGTCTTTTTTAATAATATCCCTGCATACAGTAAGTATAGCTTCTTTAGATGTTATATTAATATTCATAATTACTGCTCTCCTTATTTAGTTGCTTGGATATTCATTTTACTTTATAAACCTTATTAAGTCAAATAAGTTAACAAACTGAACTGTGTTCATTATAGATTATAATTATAATATTGTCAATATTTTTGGTATAATTACAATATCTTTAACTAATTATTAGATTTTACTTGACCTTATAGTTACTATATACTCTATTATATAGGTGAAAGGAGCGATAGAAATGAAAATTAATGAAGTGGAAAAATTAACAGGACTATCTAAACAAAATATTAGGTTTTATGAATCTAAAGGATTAATATGTGTAAAAAGGGAAGATAATCAGTATAGAGAATATACTATAGAAGATGTTCATACATTACAAAAGATTATTATATTAAGAAAATTAGATTTTACTATAAATGAAATTAAAGAAATGATTGATACTGACGATTTAGGAAATATAGATAGTCATATTAATAATCTTAACAAAAAGATAAAAGCATATAATGCAATAATAGATGTTTGTAATGATATGAAGGATAGTTCTTTTTCTAATTTAAATTATGAATTAATAAATAAAAAGATTAATGATTATGAAGAACAAGGGAATAAATTTACTTCATTTAAAGATGACTTTAAATTATATTTAAAACGAGATTATATGAAAGAATTTACTTTTATACCAGACACTATGTGTGTGACAAAAGGTGAGTTTACTGATGCTTTAATTAAGTATGCTAAAGATCATAAAATGGAATTAGAAATAACTAAAGAATCAACTTCTCCAGAATTTAAATTAGATGGTATTCCTTATGAAGCTACACGCTATACTGGAAGATATGGTGCATATATTATTTGTACTTGTCTAGATGAAACATTAATTCCTAAACAAGAAATGAATTTTAAAAGAGAATTATTAGTAAAAATATGTTACCACATATTACCACTTTTAATAATCTTTTTACCATTAACTGTCACAATATTCACTTCACCTGGTCCTATGTGGGTTAAAATATTACTAATGTTTGCTGAAATAGTAATGGCTTTAGTATATTTAGTAACATATGGTAGAAAACTTAGAGATTAATATACTTGAGACAAATAGTTTTATTTGTCTCTTTTTTAACTATTAATTCTAATTAGCTTTATTTTATTCTTATTATATTGTATTCTAATTTAGATTTATATTATAATAAAGTAGAGTTATAAGAAAGAGGAAACATGAAATTTTTAAAGAAATTTATATTATTACTATTATTAATATTCTCATTTACTTTAACTGGTTGTAATCTAGGTAATACAAATACACCTACCACACCGCCAATTATAGAACCTAGTATTCCTGTTTTACCTGAGGAAAAACCGGATAAACCAGTAGATCCAGAAGTAAAACCTGATAAACCTGTAGAACCTGAGAAACCATTAGGGGATGTGGTTATTGAAGGTAATAAAGCTACTAATACTAAATTAAATGTAACTGTTTATATTGATAATATTTATAATCAAAAACAAGAAGTTGCACTTTACTTAGTAGCATTCAAAAAGTTACCAAGTAATTATTATAATGAAACTGAGTTTAAGAAAAGAAAAAAATATTGGTCACCTGAAAATCTTATTAGCTGTGCTAAGGGAAGATTTGGTAACCGTGAAGGCTATTTACCTAAAGATGATAAATATAACGAAATGGATATTGATTATCGAGGAACACCTTCTAGAAATGCTTTAAGAATAGTATATAATGATGATTTTAATAAAGTATATTATACTAGTGATCACTACAAATCTTTTGTTAGACTATATGATGGTTATATTTATGATGGGGTGACGCCATATGCCTAATATAATAATTGATTTTAATGATTATGAAGATATTAAGGATATTTATAAATTACTTAATAGTAAGTTAAATTTTCCAGATTACTTTAGTTATAATTTAGATAGTCTATATGATATATTAGGGGACATAGAAGACTATACTGAAATTGTTATTAAAAATAAGGACAAGTATGAAAAATTATATGATGTATTTTTAGATGCATCATTAATAAATGAAAATATTAAAATATTTAGTTCATAAGGGGAGTAGTATTATCTACACCCTTTTTACTTTTAAGGAGATGAGTCATTTGATAAAAATAGAAAATGTTAGTAAGTATTATCAATCATCTACTAATCCTGTTAAAGCATTAGATAATATTAATTTAAACTTAAATGTTAATGAATTTGTTGCGATTACAGGTGAAAGTGGTAGTGGTAAATCTACACTATTAAACATACTTACAGGTATGGATAATTATGATGAAGGAGAGATTTATTTTAAAGGAAATAAAACTTCCTACTTTGATCAAAGTGATTTAGAAGATTTTAGAAAAAAGCACGTTAGTTATATTTTACAAAATTATGGTTTAATCGATTCTTACAGTGTATTAGATAATGTTATGCTACCATTATTAATTAATAGAGTAGATACTAAAGTAGCTATAGAAAAAGCATTAACTTTAATTAAAGATGTAAACTTAGAAGATAAAATTAATACTAGAGCATCATTATTATCAGGTGGTGAAAAACAACGTGTAAGTATTGCTAGAGCATTAATAAGTGATAAAGAAATACTAGCGTGTGATGAAATAACTGCTAATTTAGATAGTGAAACTAGTAAAGAAATAGTTGCTTTAGTTAAAAGATTAGCTAAAGATAAATTAGTTCTATTTGTTACTCATGATTATAATATAGTTAAAGATATTGCTACAAGACATATTGTATTAGCTGATGGTAAGATTATTATTGATAATAATGCTACTAATGATGTGGATAATAGTGAAGTGTTAGATATAAACTATAGTCCATTAACTTTTAAAGACAGATTACATCTAGCTTTAAATAATATTAAAGCTTGTCCTAAAAAGACAATCTTTAATTCTATTATATTGATAATAATATCTGTAATTATATCGATGTTATTTATGTTTATAAATATAACATCAAGTGAGCAATTAAATACATATAACTATTCTAATGCTATTATTAAAGATAAATATTATCTTTCATATAAAGATAATAATCTTGATATTAAAGGTAATGTAAATGAATATGCTATCTTAGAGGGAGCAAAGTTAAGTATTAGTGTTGATAATTTAATGTATGATACATATTTAACTAATTATAAGTTGAATGATGATTCATTAGTTAAGTATGTTGGTAGTGATATAAAGGATACTAATGATGTCATTTTATATATTCCGCCTTATATTGATTATGATTTTTTAAATACTAGAATTAGACTTTTAAACAGAAGATTTAATGTTGTTGGTATAGGTTATTCTAATTATGTATCAGATATTTTAGTCTTTGTTAATACTAATGATAAAAAACTACTAGAAGATATTATAATATTTAGTATTACAGATGTAATTCATAAGTATATTCCTGATATTAATGCTACATATGATAATAGTATAGATAGACCTCGTTTACAAATAAGTAAGTTTAATAGTAATGATGATTTTATGTTTGGTGAAACTAACTTAAAAGAGATAAGTAGTATTTCTGTTAGTAATCAAGGTAATTTCTTTACTTTTAATGATGAGTTTATAGAAAAGTATGTAAGAGGTGCTATATGTAGTGTATATTCAAGAGATGAAAAAGAACTTAAACATAATTTAAATGAGCTAGATAAAAATAATGTGAGCTATTATTATCCTATTTTAGAAGAAGAAGTAGATTTAAGTATTAAAACTATTAAAATTTTAAGTATTATAGGTTCTCTAGTAATTTCTACATTACTATACTTTATTATAGCTTCTGTTATTACTAGATTAAATCATAGTAGTATTAAAGATTATTCTATTTATAGAATGCTTGGTGTATCTAAGAAGGATAATAAGTATATTATTTATTTCTATAATTTTATTCTATCATTCATAATATTTAATATTATTTATATAAGTTTTTACTTTATCTTTAGGATTAAATGGGTATTTAATTTTAACTTTGTATTATATTTAATTTATTTGTTTGGTATAGTTTTATTTAATTATTTTATTACTAAAAATACTGTAAATAAAGTATATGACAAAGCTAGTATTAGGAATCTAAAGGAGGAATAATATGATTAAAATATATAATTTAAATAAAGTATTTAATAAGGGTAAAAAAAATGAGTTACATGTATTAAAAGACATAAGTTATGAGTTTCCTGATACAGGGTTGGTTTCTATTTTAGGTGAAAGTGGTAGTGGTAAATCTACATTAATTAATATTATTGGTGGGTTATTATATCATAATGAAGATATTATTATAGATGATAAAGTATTTAATAATAAGAATATTAAAGAATTAGAAGAATATCGTAATAATAATATAGGTTATATATTTCAAAGTTATTTAGTTTATAAAGATTTAAGCGTATATGATAATTTAAAATTATCATTAAATGTCCTAAATATAAATGATGAAGAAGAAATAGATAAACGTATTAATTATGTCTTAGAAATTCTAAATTTAACTAAATATAAGAAGAAGAAAGCTAGTGAACTTAGTGGTGGTGAACAACAAAGACTAAGTATAGCTAGAGCATTAATCAAGAAATGTAAGATTTATATTTGTGATGAACCTACAGGTAATTTAGATACAAAAAATAGTATTATTGTTATGAATATCTTAAAATCTTTAGCTGCAAATTCATTAGTTATTCTAGTTACACATAATCCCAGTTTAGCTAAACAATATTCAGACATTATAATCCATATGAGTGATGGTCAATTTGTTAATAAAGATGTTGAAGATACTCTTATTAACACAAACAGTGTTAATAATTTATATCTAGAAGATTTTAATAAAAGTAATATTAGTAATAATAAATTGAGTGTAGATTATTACTCTAATAGTGATAATAAATTAAAGGTTACTTTATTATATAAAGATAATAAATTATATATAGATACTAACGGTGTTGAAGTAATTAGTAATGCTACTATATATGAGAGAAGAGAATCTTTTGAAGAATCTATTTCTAATTTTAATTATGATAATAGTTTTTATAAGGATCTTTATAGTAAAGATACTAAATGGTATAAACTACTATTTAATAATTTATTTAAATTTAAAAAGAAAACTAAGAAGGATGTCTTACTAAATGTTTGTTCTATATTATTATCAGTAATAATTATGTTTTTAATGTTTATGGCTAGTAATGGTATAGAAAATGTAGTTAATGCATCTACTTTATATGATGATATTACATATATTAATAGTGAAAATAAGCTTAATTCTAAGAGTCGAGTAGATGCGATTGTTGAGCTATCTGATAGAGGTGCTATTACAAACATTAGTGTTAATACACCATATAATATCGAATTTAAGTATAATGTGTTCCCGGGTCAACAATATCATTATAGTGTAGCATCAAAACACTTAATGATAGAAGATAATCCTAAAATGTTATATGGAGATGTAAGTGACGATGGTGTAGTTATATCTGAAGCTTTATATAATGAGTTAGTTCAAAGATATAATTTAAAAGTAGATGATGTTTTGAACGGATCTATTACTTTATATGCACACGAGATGTCTTCCATTAATGGTATAAATACTAAGATTACAGGTGTTAAAAAAGGTGGTAGAAGTTTTTACTCTACATATAACTTCTTACGTAATAGTCGATTAGAAGGTAATACCCAAGGCTTTAACTATAAATTCAAATCAGAGTATTCTGATTATAAAGTTATTGAAGAACTTTCTATGACTTTACCAAACATGCTTATTCCTGCCTATGTGGAGAAATCATCTGGATTATATTTAGGTCAAAATATTAATAATTTTTATGTATATGGTATTATTGAAGACAATAATGATATTGATAAACTAGTAGTTATAGATGATATTACATACAAAGGAGAAGTTACAGATTATAATTCTGCTATGCTTGGTTATGTTGACTTATATACTAACGATATAAAATTATTAGATGGTAGGATTCCTAGTAATTTTGGTGAAGTATTAGTACCTAATGATTCTAAACTAAGAATAGGGGATAGTATTGTGGTACATAATTACGAATATAAAATTGTTGGTAATTATGACTCTTTACAATATGGTAATCATACTCTTCTTGGTAATCCACTTACTGTTTTATGTAATACTTATAATGATAATACTTACTTTAGTTATAAGATAGTAGATACTAATATACATAATGAAATACTTAATAAATATAATTTATATGCAGAGACTGATAAAGCTATAATATTTGACAATGTTTTAGATACATCACAAATAATTTTAGTTGTTATTTATCTATTATTTATTGTATTGGATATAGTTTTAATGTATATTATAAATAGAGTAACATTCTATAATAATAAAAATTCTTTCTTAATAATAAGATCTATAAGTGGTAATACTAATTATATTAAAAAGCGTTATTTAACAGCTATAATAGCTAATAATATAAAATATTTATTATTACCAATGTTAATTATATATCTATTATACTATTATTTATTTAATGGAGTAACCAATATAATGCTTGCTACTTTATTATTTATATTAACGTTTATTATATTATGTTTATCTTCTTTAATTATTAATTATATTTATATAAATAAACAATTAAAGAAAGAACCTTTATTCTTAGAGAGGAAGTATGATTTGTAGGAGGTGTATCTATGTCTTTAAGAAATAAGAATATTTTCAAATTAGTATTATCATTTATATTTGTGATGATAAGCTATACAATGTTTGCTTTACCAGTATTAATTATTAGTGAAGAAGGTGTAGATGTTTACTATAATACTTATGAAATAATGAACTTATTTTATGGTGACTTAGGTGAAGCTTTTGCTGCTACTGGAGCATTATTTGTAGTTATTTTAAATAATGTCTTATTAATTAGTATTATTGCTAACACGATATCAATATTAGTTAATTCAAACTCACAGTTTAATAAATTAGTTTCTTCTTTTAGAAAAGTTATAGGTATTGCCTTAGTATCATTTTATGGTATTTATTTAGTAGGTTTATTACTAACTTATTCTATGGTTAATTACCCTAATACAGTTTATGGTGTTATTCCGTTATTTTTATTTGTAGTTATTTCTTTAATCGTCTATCTGGTGATTAGTAAAACTATAAAAGTTGAGGAAGTAGTAGAAAAAACAGAAACTTGTCCTAAATGTGGGGCTAAACATTTAGTAGGTTCTAAATATTGTCCTGACTGTGGTTACTCTTTAGTAGCGCCAGAAGCTGGTGTTTGTCCTAACTGTGAAGCCCATTTAAAAGAAAATGATTTATATTGCACAAGATGCGGGAAAAGAGTTAAATAAGAAATAGTGATTGGTCATTTGACCAATCACTATTTTAATTAGATAGTATTATTAAAAATTCAGTTAATTCCTCTGGCGATTCTCTATAATTTATAGAGTCATAATACTCTATTAAGAGTATAAAGTTATTTAATAAGGAATTTATTTGCAACATTTTAGGTAGATTATTCTTTCTTAAAATATTGTTATCAATACATGTTTTAACAAAAGGTTTTAATTCATCTCTAAGTTTATTTATAAAGTAATTTTTAGCTTCACTTTTTAATATAGAATGTATTAATAATCGTTCATCATTAATGTGATAGAAGATATGTGTAATTAAATGTTTATAATCATATAAACTTGAATTTGAAAAATCATGAGTAGTTTCTTCCGTTAAAGTTTTTGAAAACACATGATGAAATATACCTTCGCATACACTACCTAGCATATCTTCTTTAGATGTAAAACTATAATAAAAAGTAGATCTTGCTACATGTGAATGATCTAAAATATCTTGAATAGTTATATCATTATAATTGTTATCAATTAATAATTCTTTAAAACTAGTAATAATTTTGTTATAAGTTTTCTCTTTTCTTTTATCCATATTAACCTCAAATTTTTAATACATAGTGTCTTATTTATATCTAATTATAGAACATTATGTTCTAAAAGTCCAACAAATCAATGTTTTTATTGAAATATATTGTTGTTTTGATTTATAAAATATGTCATATATGATATTATGGTTAGGGTGGTTATCGTGAATAAAATTAAAAGTCTATATAAAAAAAATAATAGAAAGAAGACTCTATTATTATATATTCTTATAATTATATTAATTATATTATTTATATCATCACTATTTATTGGACAAGGTGGACTAAGCCCAATTGATGTTTTAAAAGCATTATTTAATATTGGTGATGATACTAATAAATTAATTCTATATAATATGAGATTACCTAGGGTATTGACTGCACTTATCTGTGGTGGTGGACTAGCTATTAGCGGGTGTGTTATGCAAAGGGTCTTAAATAATCCTATGGCATCCCCTACAACGCTTGGTGTTAGTAATGCTAGTGTGTTTGGTGTTAATTTAGCTTTACTACTTATAGGGTTGTTTGGTAGTAGTACGGGTTTTTTTAATGTTAATAATCCATACCTTATAAGTATGTTTTCTTTTATATTTAGTATATTAGCTACGCTATTAATATTATCACTATATAAATATAAGAAATTTAGTAAAGAAACTATAATACTATCAGGTGTTGCACTTGGTACTATATTTGAAGCTGCAACAATAATTATCCAGTTTTTTGCTACTGACGAGTTTGTTTCTTCTGCTATATTTTTTACATTTGGCTCTCTAACTAGAGTTAATTATGAAGAAATAATAATTATAAGTGTAATTGTGTTCATTAGTTTCTTATTTTTCTATCTTAATAAGTGGAATTATAAAGCTTTAGGTAGTGGTAGCAGTTTTGCAAAAACTAATGGTATAAATGTTAATAGATTAACTATTATTTCACTTTTATTATCATCAGTAATTACTGCTGTTATAGTATCTTTTGTTGGTATTATAGGTTTTTTAGGTCTAATAGCACCGCAAATTATTAGAAGAATAATTGGAGATGATTTTAAATATCTATTACCATCATCATTTTTACTAGGTTCTATTTTACTAATAATAGCTGATGATATATCTAGAGTTCTAATATTCGGTATGAACTTACCGGTAGGTGCTATTACATCATTAGTTGGTGGTTTTATTTTTATTTATTTAATATTAGAGAAGAGAGGTAATAAAAATGAAATTAAAAATTAATGATTTAAATTATGAATATAAAAAAGGTAAAAAAGTATTAGAGGGTGTTAATTTAAATTTAGATGCTACTAACTTAGTTGCTATTATGGGTCCTAATGGGGCAGGTAAATCTACATTAATGAAGATTATATTAGGGTTAGTTAAGGTAGATGATAATAAAGTCTTTATTGATGATATAGATTTAAATACATTAAATCATAAAGAGAGAGCAAACCTAATAGCATCAGTTGAACAAAATCTTAGCTTTAGTGATGAGACAGTATTTGATTCTATTATGGTAGGTAGGATTGATAGTTTTAGATATGAACCTAAAGAAGAAGATTATAATAGAGTTTATGAAGTTATTAAGGATCTAAATTTAGAAGAATTAATGTTTAGAAATGTCTTTGAACTAAGTGGTGGTGAAAGACAGAAAGTAGGAATTGCTAGAGCTTTAGTTAAAGATTCTAAAATTTTATATTTAGATGAAATTACAAGTAATTTAGATTTAAAAAATGAAATAGAAATTATTAAACTAATTATTAGAATAGCAAAAGAAAAGAATTTATTAGTCTTATTTAATATTCATGATCTGTCTTTAGCATTAAATTATTTTGATTATTTTATATTGTTAAATAATAAAAATATTGTTAAAGCTGGTAATATAGATGAACTTTCTAGCGATGATATTAATAAGATATTTAATGTTAGTTCTAAAATTGTAGAAGTAGATAATAAAAAAGTAATTATAATGGAGTAAAGGTATGAAAAAATTATTAAGTATAATAACCGTAATATTAATGTTTTTTGCTTTAACAAGTTGTAATAAAAATGAATATAAAGGTGAAGTTAAAACATATAATGATATGTTAAATAGAAGGGTAGAAGTAAGTAAAAAACCTAGTCGTATTGTTTGTATTGGTGCAGGTGCATTAAGGTTATATAGCTATATTGGTGATATTGATTTATTATGTGGTGTAGAGGATATTGATAAAACTAGTACAACAGTTAAGAATAATTTATCAGTTAGACCATATCAATTAGCTTTAGCTGAAACTATTGACAAACTACCTAGTTGTGGTGTTGGTGGTCCTAAAGCACAACATCCAGAAGCAGAAAAAATATTAAGTTGTAAGCCAGACTTAGTAATTAGTTTAATGAATGACATTAAAGAAATTAATGAATTACAAAATAATATTAAAGTACCTGTTATTGTTTTAGATTATGGTAATACTGAAGTTTTTGATCAAAAATTATATGATTCATTAACATTATTAGGTGATGTATTAGATAAAGAAGAAAGAGCTAAAGAAGTTATAGATTATATTAAAGGTGTAGAGATGGAATTAAAACATATTACTAATAATATAAAAGAAGATGAAAAACCTTCCATCTATTTAGCATGTCATGCACATTGGGGTTCTAAGGGTTTCTTCTCTAGTACTACAAATTATTCTATTTTTAATGCTAGTAACATTAAAAATGTCCTAGATGTAGCACTAGGAAAAGACAAGGGATATGTTGAGGCAGTAGACCAAGAGATATTATTAACTAAACATATACCAGATAAAGTGATAGTAGATGCATCAGGTATAAACTTATTTAAAAATGAATATGCTGATAATAATACAGCTAAAATATTTAATTCTATGAAAGCTTTTAAAGAAGGAGAAGTATATCTATCATTACCTTATAATGCATATTATACTAATATTGAAATAGCTTGTCTAAATGCTTATTATGCTGCTAGTGTAAGTTATCCTGAATTATTTAAAAATTTTGACATAAATGCTAAAGGTAAGGAAATGTTTAAGTTTTTCTTTGGCACTGATGTTTATGATACTACTATATCTAAACTAGGTTATGGATATGGTAAGATTAATTTAGAAAAGGAATTTCCTAATTATGCAAAATAATATTAAACAATTTTTTAATGATAGAGCATTAAATTGGGATAATCATGAAATAAGAGATAATACATATTTTATAGATTTTGTTAATAAGAATATTAAGATTAATAATAATGACATTATTTTAGATTTAGGATGTGGTACTGGTGTCATTACTAGTATTCTAAAGAGTCATACTAAGAATATAGTATATGGTATGGATATATCTGATAAAATGATAGAAATAGCTAAATCTAAAGTTAATGATCCTAATATTAGATTTATATGTGATGATTTTTATAATACTGATTTATCTAATATAGATTTAATAGTATGTCATAATGCATATCCTCATTTTATGGATAAATTAGCATTTAAAAATAAATGTTATAATATATTAAATAATAATGGTAGATTAATTATATGTCATTCTATTAGTAGAGAATCTATTAATAGTTGTCATAAAGGTAAAGAAGAAGTATCATTAATATTAAAATCTGTTGATGAGGAAGCAAGTATATTTACTGATATGTTTAGTATTATTAATAAATATGAAGATAACAATATATATTTAATAGAACTTAAAAAATTAGAATCATAGTTGTTCTCTCCTAGGGGGTGTGGTAACACACCCCTTTAATATTGTTTATATATATATTAAATTAATTTTCTATATAAAAAAAAATGGCCCTCAACAGGGCCTACGGTTTCGCTAAATGCTTATTTGCACTTTGTTTTGCGACAACTATATTATAGACTAAGATATAAAGAAATTCAATAGAAAAAATTATATTTTTTACTTTTTTGGTTGATGTATAAACTTTTTTGGTATATAATTATACTAAAGTTAATTAATTTGAGGTGGCTTATGAATGAACTTAATAAAGAATACACTTTAGGATTAGACATTGGTACTAATTCCGTTGGTTGGGCTGTTGTAGATGAAAATAGACAATTAGTTCGTAAAGGTAAACAACGATTATGGGGTGTAAGAATGTTTGAAGAGTCTAGTGATGCTAGTGCTAGACGTACATTTCGTTGTAGTAGAAGACGTTTACGTAGAAGGAAAGAAAGAATTAATCTTTTAAGAGAAATATTTAAACCTGAAATAGATAAGATAGATTCTACATTCTATACTAGATTAGATGAATCTTTCTTTAAAGCAGTTGATTCTACTATTTTTAGTAAAGTAGTACTAGAAGGTTTAATTAGTAATAAAGAATATTATAAAAAATACCCTACAATTTGGCACTTAAGAAAATATTTATGTGAATCTACTGAAAAAGCAGATATTAGACTTATCTATTTAGCTATTCATCATATTATTAAATATAGAGGAAATTTCTTACAAGAAGGTGATACATATGATCAAAGTGATATCACAAATTTATTATTAGTATTTAATGATATTAGTGAAGCTATTGTTGAAACTAACATAGCACTTGCTGAAGAAGATAATGAAACATGTAATTATTTAAATTCATATTTACCTAACATTGAATTTAATTCAGATTTAGTAAAAGAAATTACTATTATTCTTAGTAATGTAGCTGAAGTTACTATAGGTGGTAAGGTATATTCTAATAAAGGTATAAAGTCTAAGAAAAATAATTTAATTACTTTATTAAACTGTAAAAACACAATTTATTCTGAACTAATAATAGAACTATTAGTTAATTATAGTGTTAAATTACAAAAGCTAAAAATGTATAAAGATGATTCTAGAGAAGAATTAGAAGTTAATATATATGCAGATGATATAGATACTAAGATTGATGATGCATGTGCTATGTATAGTGAGCTTTATAGAGTAATTCAACTATTACCAAATTTAAAAAATGTAACTGATTACGTTAAATTAAATGAACTTTTGGGTAAGCACAAATCATTATCTGAGGCTTTTGTAGCTAGATATAATGAACATGCTAAAGACTTAAAAGATTTAAAGTATTTGATTAGAACATATGATAATAACCATAAAGAATATAATGAAATGTTTAAGGTTTATGATGATAAAACTTCTAATTATGCTTCATATGTAGGTATGACTAAGATTAATAATAAAAAGCATAATTTTAAACATTGTACTTATGAAGATTTTAAAAAATATTTAGAGAAGGTTTTAAAGTCAATTGCTAATAATATAGATGAAAAAGATCTTACTTTATATGATGATATTAAACAAAAACTTGAAGATAAAACATTTTTATTAAAGACAAATGGTTCAGAAAATGCTAGTATCCCTAAGCAATTACATTTATCAGAATTAAGAATGATACTTACTAATCAAGCCAAATATTATCCTTTCTTAAATGAAGTTGACAAAGAATATAATATCAGTAATATTAATAAGATAGAACAAATATTTAATTTTAAACGTCCTTATTATGTCGGACCATTAAAAGGTTCAAACAATAGTGATTTTAATTGGGCAACTGTAAATAATGATAGACACGTTTTACCATGGAATTTCAATGAAGTCGTAGATTTAAATAAATCTGCTGAAGATTTTATAACAAGAATGTTAAATAAATGTACATATTTAAAGGGTAAAGAAGATTATTGTTTACCAAAAGATTCATTATTATATAGCGAGTATAATGTTTTAAACTATTTAAATACGTTAAAAATTGATGGTGTAAGAATATCTTTAGATTTACGTAATGAATTATACAACGAATTATTTATGAAAACACCAAAAGTTACTAGTAAGAAGATTAAAGAATATTTATATACTCATTATGCTATTACTTTGGGGGACAATGATGTTCCTGAGGTAAACGTAACACTTAATAGTGCTATAAAATTCAAAACAATATTTGGTGAAGATTTTGATAACAAACGTGATATTATAGATAATATCATTAGAGATATCACTATATTTGAAGATAAATCTATATTAGTAGATAGATTAAAGAATAAATATTTATTAACTGATGAACAAATTAAAGTAATTAAATCTTTAAATTATAAGAAAACAGGTACTTTATGTAAGAATCTACTAAATGATATGATTTTCTATCAGGTAAATCCTGAAACTGGAGAAATTTTAAAATCCTATAATGGTATATTAGGTATCATGCGTGAGCATATGTTAAATCTTCAAGAAATTATATTCTCACCAATGTTTAATGTTAAACAAACAATTGATGATTATAATATGAAGTTAATGGATGATGAGAGTAAAGATTCTTTAGTAGAATTTATAGACGAAAATATTCATGTCTCACCTATTTATATTAGACCATATATACAAGCTATAAGAATAATAGATGAGTTAGAAGATATTTTAGGTACAAAGATAAAATATTACTGTGTTGAAGTTACAAGAACTAATAAAGCCGATAAGAAAAAGAAAACTAATTCTAGATATACAACATTAAAAGAAAATATTATCAAGGCTAGTGAAGCTTTTAAAGATGAGTCTTTAAGTATTAATACTAAGGCTTTATTAAGTAAGTTAGATGATGAACGTGTAATAAATGGTGTTAAAAACTCTGACGCAATTTACCTATATTTTTCTCAATTTGGTAAATGTATGTATAGTGGAGAAGACTTAGATTTAGAAGATATTATTAATGGTACTAATAGATCTTATGATATTGATCATATTTATCCTCAAGCATTAGTTAAAGATGATTCCTTATCAAATAGAGTTTTAGTTAAGAAAACTCTTAATAATAAAAAGTCAGATAAATTCTTACCTGAAGCAGGGGTTTTATCTAAAGATGTTAATAAGTTACATAAATTCTTATTTGATAATAATTTAATTAGTAAAACTAAATATTCAAGATTATCAGAAAAAGAAGTTGATTATAATGTACTAAGTACATTTGCTGCTAGACAAAAAGTAGCAACAGATCAAGCTAATAAAGCTTTAATTACCACTTTAAAATTATATAAAAAGGTTCCTGAAGAAAATATTATATATTCAAAAGCAGAAAATATTAGTGATTATAGAAGAGAATATGATTTAGTTAAGTCAAGAACTGCAAATAACTATCATCATGCACACGATGCTTATCTAAATGCTGTGCTTGGTAAAATGTTTAATGATTATTTTAAGAATAGACATTATCTAACTAACTTTAAGCGTAATGCTGATGAGAGATATCAAGATACATCAAATTATCTAAAAATAGTTAAGTATAAACGCTATAAACTTAATAGTGATGAAATAATTTGGAGAGGTAGTGAAGATAACGAAATCATTAGAAAAAATATTACCGAACGATTTGATATATTAGAAACTACTAGAACATATATTAGTAATGAAATGTTTAGTAAAGTTACTATTTTACCAAAAGGTAAAGGAACGGTAAAAGTTAAAAATACTACACCAAATGGTAATTTATATAACGAAAAAGTATATGGTGCTATAAACTCTAGTTCATTTTCTAAGTATTCATTAATCAAATATGAACAAAAAGGTAAGTCATTCACGGAATTGCTTGCTATACCTAGAATTTATTTAGATACTAATGGAACTAATTATAAGTTGTTAGAATATATTAAGGTTCTTCAAAAAGATAATAACTTAGAAATACTAGTTCCTACAGTTAAAATTAATACAATAATTGATGACGGAAAATCTGAGTTAATGATTACAGGTAAAACTGGAGATCAGTATCTTTTAAAGAACGCTAAGGATAGACGTTTTACATATAAAGCTATCAAGATTATTCATAATATTGATAAATATATTGATATGGTTAAAAATAAGAATAATAAATATAATTTTGAAGGTGATAAACTAATCCTACATAAATCTAAGTTTAGTGATGATATTGTTATTACTAGAGAAGATTTAGATTACTTATATAATGAATGTATTAACTTATTTAATAAAGATATTTATAGAAGTATAAATGCTGTAAAAGCAATAGTAAACATCTTAGAACCAATTGATATTAAACAATTTGAGTTTAATAACTATTTATATACTTTATCTCAAATTTTATTATTTTTAAAAACAAATGAGAGAAAAGATATTGATTTATCGCTAATTAATGGATCTAAACATGCTGGTGTTATATATACTAGTTCTAAACTTAAGCAAGGTATAAAATTAGTCCAATATTCATATACAGGATTAAAGAAAAAAGTAATATATGAGGTAAAATAATGTCTTTTAGAACTGTTGTTATTGATAGTAGATGTAAGTTAGAGTATTCATTAAATTATTTGGTATGTATTAAAGGATTAGAACAAACTAAAGTATTACTTGATGAAATTAACTGTATTATAATTAATTCAACACAAATATCTATAACTACAGCATTAATATCTGAATGTATTAATAAAAAAATAAAGATATTATTTACTGATAAAGAACATAATATCTCTGGTGAAGTTACACCATTCAAAAATAACTATTATTCATCTAGAAAGTTAAAGCAACAAATTAATTTTGATGAATATAGTAAAGGATATTTGTGGATGTTAATATTGAAAGAGAAGATTAAAAATCAAGCACGTGTATTAGAATATATGGAATTATATGATGAGTCTAATATGTTGTATTCTTACATGGATAATGTAGAGATATATGATTCAACTAATAAAGAAGGAGTAAGTGCAAAAATTTATTTTCAATCCCTATTTGGTAGAACATATAGTAGAGATAATTGTTGTGATATAAATAAATATTTAGATTATGGTTATTCTATTATTTTGTCTTGTTTTAATAGAGTTATTAAATCATTTGGTTATTATACTGAGCTAGGTATACATCATATTGGAGATTCCAATCCATTTAATTTAACTTGTGATTTTATGGAACCATTGAGGCCGCTTGTAGATTCATACGTTTGTAAGAATATAGTTAATAATGATAATTTTAAGGGTGAATTTATTAATATGCTTTCTACTAAAGTCAGATATAATGATAGGGAACTATTTCTAGATAATGCAATAGAAGAATACGTAGAAGATCTATTCGGTTATCTTCTTACAGGTGATGTTGCTAGAGTAAGATTTATAGAATATGAGTTATAGATATATGCGCACACTATTATTCTTTGATTTGCCAACCCTAACTTTAGAACACAAAAGGTCATATAGAAAGTTTGTTAAAGAATTAATTAAGATTGGGTTCTATCGAATACAAGAATCTGTATTTGTTAAATTGAGTTTAAATAAGCAAGGAGCTGATAGCTCTATTGCTTATTTAAATGCTATAAAACCTAAAGAGGGGAATATATTTCTTATTACTATAACTGAAAAACAATTTTCTAAAATGAATATATTACTTGGTGATGTTAATTCAGATGTGGTTTCTTCTGATGAAAGGATCATAAACTTATGATAAACATATTATTTAAAACGTTGTTATATAACTTATCTATAGATTATGGTTATACTAATGTAATAATAGAACATAAAGAGTTATTTAGAAAACTATATTATAATACTTTTGAAGAATTAATTATTTCTGAAGTTGGAAGTGAAATACCTTCTTCTAAAATTAGTGTAATTAATAATTTATTAGATATAGATATTAATGAAAAGAAGAATATAACTGACTTGTATAAACATTTAAATAAGAGGTTGTCTACTAAACTAATTGATGATACAAATATGTTTATAGGTGCTCTTAAGAATTATATTGACTCTATACAAAATGACTTTAATGAAACATTGGATTATGAATTAGAATTAGATTTTAATAAATTGTTTCAATCTATTAATTTAAGATATTATATTGATAACAATTTTATAATTGATTTAATATTATATCTAAAACATATGGGTTCATATAAAATAATAATTACTTTCAATTTAAACAATTATTTAACTGATCAAGAAATAGATATTATTAGTAATGAACTTAAAATTAATCAAATTATTTTATTAAATATCTCTAGCAATACTAATTTTAAGAATACAACATTGACTATTGATAAAGATTTATGTATTATATAAATGATATAATTTGTAATATGATGATATAACTTATTATATAAATTTATAGTTATTCGTAGAACTTCAAACCGCATTTTGCGGTTTGCTAGTTTTGCGATATAAACAACTTAGCATACAGATTAAAAACAAAGAACGTGACAAGTTATGTTTGCTAGTTTTGCGATATAAACAACTTAGCATACTTTGATATATAATATATTAATATATTAATTAGTTTGCTAGTTTTGCGATATAAACAACTTAGCATACCAAGGTAAATAAAGAATACAAAGTGTAATAGTTTGCTAGTTTTGCGATATAAACAACTTAGCATACATTGTGCATCCTTAATACGTGAATCCATAAGTTTGCTAGTTTTGCGATATAAACAACTTAGCATACGAAGGCGCCTTTAGGTATAGCTAGTGTGGCGTTTGCTAGTTTTGCGATATAAACAACTTAGCATACTAACTAAATTGAAATCTAAACCTAAGTGATGTTTGCTAGTTTTGCGATATAAACAACTTAGCATACACATACACATCGTTATACTTTTTGTATACTGTTTGCTAGTTTTGCGATATAAACAACTTAGCATACCTTGGTCATTCGGTGCTGTTAAAGATTTACGTTTGCTAGTTTTGCGATATAAACAACTTAGCATACTTAAAACCAGCTATAAAGCTATTTACTTTAGTTTGCTAGTTTTGCGATATAAACAACTTAGCATACTTCTATTTCTTTTCCTAGCTTCATCTATAGCGTTTGCTAGTTTTGCGATATAAACAACTTAGCATACTTTTAAGTTTTTATAAATATAAGCTTTCTTGTTTGCTAGTTTTGCGATATAAACAACTTAGCATACGCTTACACGTTTACATGATTTTAATAACTTGTTTGCTAGTTTTGCGATATAAACAACTTAGCATACGTACACTTTTTTAAAATCTGCATCATCACAGTTTGCTAGTTTTGCGATATAAACAACTTAGCATACATTAAAATAGTAGTTATTATATTATTAACAGTTTGCTAGTTTTGCGATATAAACAACTTAGCATACATTAATACTATTAAAACCATGTTACACTCTGTTTGCTAGTTTTGCGATATAAACAACTTAGCATACTTAAATTATCTAAACTATTCATAGCTAACAGTTTGCTAGTTTTGCGATATAAACAACTTAGCATACAGTAAAGTAGTTAGTGTTGGCACTATTATCGTTTGCTAGTTTTGCGATATAAACAACTTAGCATACGGTACCATTTCTTGTTAAGAATAGTACCCTGTTTGCTAGTTTTGCGATATAAACAACTTAGCATACATTATAAAAATAGAATGAT
>SAMEA103957793__coassemble_167_pt1 | contig 24506 bp, 24 predicted proteins | sample SAMEA103957793__metabat2_high_PE_005 | metagenome-assembled genome bin SAMEA103957793 (sample SAMEA103957793) | gut metagenome | biome: gut; material: feces | host: Canis lupus familiaris | collected 2014 | reverse complement strand
ACTACATATATTTAGATATAAAGAATAAAGCACAACAACTGCAAAACTCATGTTAAACATTATGATGTATTAAAAGTGGCTCATCATGGAAGTAATACATCTTCATCTATAGATTTTTTAAATGCTATTGGTCCTAAGTATGCTATTGTGAGTGTTGGTAAGAATAGATATGGTTTACCACATGAAGAAATAATCAATAGACTAATGACTTATTCAAAAGTATATACTACACTTAAGAGTGGAAATATAACATTTTATAAGGATAAAATTGTAACCTATAAGTAGTATTATATGGTATAATCTAGATGGTGGTTATTGTGAAATGTGTATATATTATTAAAGGCGATGATAATAGGTTAATAGAAGATAATATTAATCTATTACGTAAGGAAGAAAATTTACCTGAAGCTGAATATAGAAAAATTAAAGATGATGGTTTAGCTAATATAATTATGGAACTTAGCATGGGTTCATTATTTAGTGAACCAAGTTTTATAGTTATTACAGATGGTGACAATTTAACTAAAGTTTCTGATAAAGACTATAATAATTTATTAAATATTAATAAAGTAGAGTCAGATAATGCTTTAGCTATTATAGTAAATAACAGTGATGAACGTATTAAGACTTTATGTAGTAAGTTTACAACTTTAAACGCAGCTATTAGTGGTAGTATAACTGACTATATAAGTAATTATATTTCTAAAAATGAATATAGTATTACCCCTAGTGCTCTTGAATATTTAGTAGAAATGAGTAAAAGTGTTGGTGTATTAGTTAATATATGTGATGAATTATTCTTATATAAATTAGATGATAAGATTATAGATATTAAGGATATTGATGAATTAATATCAAAACCTTTAGACGATAATGTATTTGATTTAGTTAATGCTGTTATGACTAAAGATAAGAAAAAAGCTTATCAAATATATGAAGATCTAAAAGTAAATAATATTACAGAATTAATGTTAATTAGTTTATTATCTAATAGATTTACACAACTATTAGATATTAATACTTTAAATCATAATGGTTATACTCAAGATATGATAGCCGAAGTATTTAATATGAAAACGGGTAGAGTATACTATTTATTAAAAGATTTAAGAAATTTTAGTGAGTTATATATTAAAAACATTATTTCTAGTTTAGAAGAACTTGAGTATAATATAAAAAGAGGTTTAATAGCCCCTGGTATTGGTTTTGAGTTATTTTTGTTGAAGATATAAAATTCTATATAAATAAAAAAAGACTTCTAAAGTCTTTTTTTATAATTATAAAGAATTTACTAAAGATGCTAAAGCACTCTTTTGTCTAGCAACATAGTTCTTATGAACGATTTTCTTAGATAATGCTTTATCTAATTTTTTATTAGCTAGATTTAATGCTGTAGTTGCAGCTTCTTTATCATTACGTTCAACAGCAACTTTAACTTCTTTGATTGCAGTTTTTAATGAAGATTTGAATGAAGCGTTAGCTAAACGTGCTTTTTCGTTTGTTCTAATTCTTTTAATTTGTTGTTTAATATTAGCCATGGTTTCACCTCCATAAATCAATAGCTTAATTATTATAACAAAATATAAGTAAATTCTCAATATTTTTTTGCGTATAAATTATTCAATTTGACATTTTTAGTAAATATTTTGTTGACTATACTATTATATTGTATATTATGATATAATAGTTTAATGTAAAAGGAGTGTATGAGAATATGAATTTACCTAATAAATTAACTATGTTACGTATTTTACTTATTCCTGTAATGTTAATATTATATTGTATTCCAGCATTACATCGTAACTATATTTTTGCTAATGTGAGTGTATTATATTTTATTGAAATGATTATCTTTGTTATAGCTAGTTGTACTGACTTCTTAGATGGTAACATTGCTAGAAAGAGAAATTTAGTAACTACATTTGGAAAGTTTGCTGATCCACTAGCAGATAAAATGTTAACATTTACTGCTATGGCTATGTTTTTAGCTGATGGTCATTTAAATATTATTATCTTTGTTGTTATATTAATTCGTGAATTAATGGTTTCAGGAATCAGAATGGTTGCCGCTGACAAACAAGTTGTTATTGCTGCTGGTAAGAGTGGTAAATATAAAACTGCTGTCACTATGGTTGCTTTAATCATTATGTTCTTTAGTGGTGCACATCAAGGTGTAGCAATTACTGCTGAAGTATTAATGTGGATTGCTTGTATTTTAACTATTTACTCTGGTATCGAATATTTTATTAAAGCAAAGGATATTATTGTTGAATCTATCTAAAAAACTAAATATATTTGTCTATATATAATATGGAGGTAAATATATGAGTGAAATTAGAGATGAAGCCTTACAAAAGGCTTTAAGTCAAATTGAAAAAGATTTTGGTAGAGGTTCTGTAATGGTTCTTGGTGACAAAGCCAATGAACCATGTGAAGTTATCTCTACAGGATCCTTAGCTTTAGATAAAGCTTTAGGTGTTGGTGGTTACCCTAAGGGACGTATTATAGAAATATTTGGTCCTGAATCTAGTGGTAAAACTACTTTTGCATTACATGCTATTGCTAGTGCACAAAAAAATGGGGGTTATGCTGTATTTATTGATGCAGAGCATGCTTTAGATCCTGTCTATGCTAAAAATATTGGTGTTGATGTTGATAATTTATTAATATCTCAACCAAATAGTGGTGAACAAGCACTAGAGATTGCACAAGCCTTAATCAAGAGTGGTGGTATTGATATTATTGTAGTAGATAGTGTTGCTGCACTAGTACCAGAAGCAGAACTTAATGGCGATATGGGTGATAGTCATGTAGGTTTACATGCTAGATTAATGAGCCAAGCTATGCGTAAGCTTTCAGGTATTATTTCTAAAACTAACTGTATAGCTATTTTTATTAATCAAATTAGAGAGAAAGTTGGCGTTATGTTTGGTAACCCTGAGACTACTACAGGTGGTAGAGCTCTAAAATTCTATTCTACTATTAGACTAGATATTAGACGTGGTGAACAGTTAAAAGATGGCTTAAATCTTGTAGGTAATAAAGCTAATATTAAGGTTGTAAAGAATAAGGTAGCACCACCTTTTAGAACTGCAGAAGTAGATATTATTTATGGTCAAGGTATCTCACATTTAGGTGAACTTATTGACTTAGGCGTTAATTACGGTATTATTTCTAAATCTGGTTCTTGGTATAGTTATGGCGAAACAAAAATAGGTCAAGGTAAAGAATCTGTAAAACGTTTCTTAGAAGATAATAGTGAAATTACTCTAGAAATAGAAGATTCGTTAAAAAGTATCTTATTTGAATAATATATTTTTATCAGATAATTTTAATGATTAGAGTAATTAAAGTTAAATTTCTATTTTGTAGTGCATAAAAACAATAAATTAAAAGCTAGATTAAATGAAATTTCATCGTTTTCTAGCTCTTTTTTCTTTTAGAAGTTCTATATTAATAGGCAAATAAGATTGAATAATATAATATAATATATAATTAAAAAGGACTATCAAATAGATAGTCCAAATTTTTATGCTGGATAGCCACCCTTATCAATCTTGTAAGAACCATATTCATACTCAAGTAAATATGCATATGATTTTCTATTTGATGTAGGTCCACGATCATAAGTAAGTAATACATAAGTAGATACTTTAGGTAGTGGAAGTAGTTTATTTTCTTTAATTACTAGTGGTTTTAAATCATATACGGATGCAGTTTGGTTATAATTACCATTCTTTAAAGAAATTTCAGTAGATTTTTTATCAAACTTAATCCAGTTAGCGTTTAATGATACTTGCATCTTGATATTAGATATTTGTAAGTTACTAATATCGATATTAGCTGTATATATAGCACGATAATTTTTAGTAACATCAAAATCTTTACAAATTAAGGTAAAGCTGAATTCTTTAAAATCACTACCTTTAATTTTTATGACTTCAGTACCCTTTTCTTCTAACTTATTAATTTCTTCTGTTAGAGGGTGTACTTTATTTCTAAAGTATTCAATACCATAGTAAGCGGGTATAGTTAATATAAATATAGAAAGGAAACAAAGAATAAAGATTAAAAATCTTTTATTTTGCTTATTTACTTTATTATTATTTGTCTTTTTCATAATACACACCATTCCTTAATTCTTTTATATTATACTAACTTGATTTGAACTTTTCAAGTATAAAATAGTTGACTAAAAGACCATATTTCTTGTATAATAAAATAAATGTTAAATATTACTAACATTTAGATCGGAGGAAATAATGAGTACTTTAGAAATTGTACTATTAGTAGTAATTCTATTTCTAGTTCTTGTTCTTATTCCTGGTTTGATTTATTTTATTATCAAGCATCGCGAACGCAAATTCGGTGAATCTATAGATAATCTTAAAAAGTTAAAAGAAGAGACATTAGTTCAAGCTAAAGATGAAGCAATTTTAATTAAAGACAAAGCTTTATCTGAAGGTCGTATGGAAGCCGAAAAACTACGTTATGAGTATGAATGTGAGTATAAAGAACGTAGAAGAAGTGTTGCTGAACTTGAAAATAAACTTAACCAAAGAGAAGAATCACTAGATAGAAGAGTTTTAAGTTTAGATCGTCGTGAAGATCTTTTAAATACTAAAGAAGTTAAAATCGATGAAGTTAAAAGTGAAGTTGAAGCTTTAAAAACTGATGCTCTTGAGGTTTTAAAGCAACATGAAATTAAATTACAAGAGGTAGCAGAATTGTCTAAGGAGGAAGCTCGTCAAGTTATCTTAGATGAAGTTCATGAAAAGATATCTGCTGAGATTGCTCAATATATTAAGGATGAGGAAGAAAAGGCTAAATTAGAAGTTCAAAATAAAGCTCGTAATATTTTAGCTTTAGCTATCCAAAAGTATTCTGGTGAAGTAGCATCTGAAAGTACAGTAACAACTGTATCTATTCCAGTTGATGAAATGAAAGGTCGTATTATCGGTCGTGAAGGTCGTAATATTCGTACTATAGAATCACTAACAGGTGTTGACTTAATCATTGATGATACACCAGATGCAGTAGTATTAAGTGCCTTTGACCCTGTTCGTAGAGAAGTTGCAAAAAAGGCCTTAGAGATTTTAGTATCTGATGGTAGAATTCACCCTGCACGTATCGAAGAAGTTGTAGAACGTTGCCGTGGAGAAGTTGAATTAAATATTCGTGAAAAAGGTGAAGAAGCTGTATTTAAAACTGGTATTGGTAAAATCCATCCAGATTTAGTTAAATTAATTGGACGTCTACATTACCGTACAAGTTATGGTCAAAATGTATTAAAACATTCTATTGAAACTGCAATGATTGCTGGTAAATTAGCTAGTGAATTAGGTGAAAATGAAATGTTAGCTCGTCGTGCCGGTTTATTACACGACTTAGGTAAGGCCGTTGATCATGAAGTTGAAGGTTCTCATGTTGAGATTGGTGTAGAATTAGCTAATAAGTATCATGAACCAAAAGAGGTTATCGATGCTATCGCGTCACATCATGAAGATGTAGCTCCTCGTTCAATTATTGCTGTATTAGTAGCTGCTGCTGATGCATTATCTTCAGCTAGACCTGGTGCTAGAAGTGACTCTTTAGAAAATTATACTAAGCGTTTAGAAAGCCTAGAACAAATTTCTAATAGCATTCCTGGTGTATCTTCATCATATGCTATTCAAGCTGGTCGTGAGATTCGAGTTATCGTAAATCCTGATAATATCGATGATCTATCAACTATAACTGTTGCTAGAAAGATAAAAGAAGAAATTGAAAGTAAATTATCTTATCCAGGGAGCATCAAAGTTACAGTTATTAGAGAAACTAGAGCTGTTGAAGTAGCAAAATAAGACTTTAAATAAGCTAGCAGTCCTTTTTTGGATTATTAGCTTATTTTTATTTAGGTGGTAGTATGAGAATTTTATATTTAGGTGACATTTTTGGTGAAACAAGTGTTCGCGTAATTGCTGAAAATTTAAATAGAATAAAAAAAGAATATAATATTAATCTTGTTTTTGCTAATGGTGAGAATGTATCTAAAGGTAAAGGACTAATTAAAAGAGATTATACTAATCTTATGAAAGCTGGTATTCAAGCCTTAAGTATGGGTAATCACGCTTTCTCTAAATCGGATATATTTACATATATAGATAATGCTAATATTTGTAGACCTGCTAATTTGTATGATGCTCCAGGTAAAGAGTATATTACTATTAACTATAATGGTTTTAAAATAACAATTATTAATTTGTTAGGTCGTGTATTTATGAATGGTGCGCTTGATTGTCCTTTTAGAACTTTTGATAGAATATATGAAAACCTTGATAGTGACTATATAATAGTTGATTTTCATGGTGAGGCTACATCTGAGAAAATTGCTTTTGCCTACTATGTAAGTGGAAGAGCTAATGCGGTGTTAGGTTCTCATACGCATGTACAAACAGCAGATGAACGTGTAATTGACGATAAGACATTATTTATTTCTGATATGGGTATGTGTGGTCCTTATGAGTCTGTTTTAGGAGATAGTATTGACCAAATATTAGATCGTTTTATTACAGGTATTTATCATCCTGCTGATGTAGCAATTTCAGATACTATATTATCTGGTGTTATCTTAGATACAAATACAAATACTATTACAAGATTTAAAGAAATTATAAAGGAGTAACTATGGGAAAAATTGAATTATCACTACCTAATTTAAAGGTAGCTAGAAACAGAATTAAAACAGATATTCCTGTTATTAGATATAAATTAAATAATGAATATCAAGAATTAGGTAAAGGCAAAACTTATCATGTGTTCACTTATGGATGCCAAGGAAACTTAGCTGATAGTGAAGTTATTAGTGGTATTTTAGAACAAATTGGTTATATAAAAGCAGAAGATCCTTATAAATCTGATTTAGTAATCTTAAATACATGTGCAATTAGAGAAAATGCTGAAAATAGAATTTGGGGTGTACTAGGTCGTTTAAAAGGTGTTAAACGTACAAATCCTGAAATGTTAATTGGTATTTGTGGATGTATGCCTCAAGAAGAAAATGCTACACAAAAACTAATCACATCTTATCCATTCGTTGATATTATTTTTGGTACTCATAACATTCAAGAGTTACCAAAATTATTAAATAAAGCTTATTTAACTAGTAATAAGGTTATTGAAGTTATCTCAACTCAAGGCCAAATCTTAGAGGATGCACCTAAACATCGTGATTCTAACCATAAAGCTTGGATTAACATTATGTATGGTTGTGATGAGTTTTGTTCATACTGTATTGTTCCATATACACGTGGTAGAGAACGTAGTAGAGATAAAGAAGATATCATAAATGAAGTAAAAGAATTAGTTAGTTTAGGATATCAAGAAATTACATTATTAGGTCAAAATGTTAATGCTTATGGTAAAGACCATAATGATGGCTATACTTTTGGTGATTTATTATATGATTTAGATAAAACTGGTATTAAACGTATTCGTTATACAACAAGTCATCCACGTGATTTAGATGAGAAAACCATTTGCGCTATGCGTGATTGTAAGAGTGTTATGCCACACTTACATTTACCAGTACAATCAGGTGATGATGAAGTATTAAAGAAGATGAACCGTAAATATACACATGATGAGTATATGCATAAGATTAACCGTTTAAAAGAAGAAATACCTGGAATTTCAATTACAACTGATATTATAGTTGGTTTCCCTAATGAAACACGTGAACAATTCCTTAATACTTTAAAGCTAGTTGATGAAGTAGAGTTTGAGGGTGCATTTACATTTATTTATTCACCACGTGAAGGAACTCCTGCTGCTAGATTAGAAGATAGTATTTCTGAAGATGAAAAGAAGGAAAGATTATTAGAACTTAAAGATAAGGTTGATTACTATTATCGTAAAGGTAATGAACGTTTCTTAGGTAAGACTGTAAAAGTATTAGTTGATGGTGTAAGTAGTAATAATCCTGATAATTTATGTGGTTATTCTGAACATTTAAAATTGGTACACTTTAAATCTAGTGACTTATCTTTAGTTGGAAAAATCGTTGAAGTTAAGATTACTGAGGCTAAAACTTGGTTTGCTATAGGTGAACTTTGTGAATAATCTTCTAGATTTCCTTAAAAATACAGAAGAATTAAAAAAATTACAGGAATTAAATGATTATTTTTATCAAAATAGAGAATTATATGATAAAATAGAATTAATGAAAGAACTACAAAGAAAGTATATAGTTTCAAAATCAAAAGGTGATTTAGAAGTAGCAAGTATTGCTAAAAAGAATTACGAAGATATGGTAAGCGAAATTATTGATTACCCCTTTGTAGAAGAGTATTTTGATTTACTAAATTTATTTCATAATACTTTAGAATTAATTGAAAAAGAAATGGAAAAGGAACTACTTACTATTTTTTAGGAGGGCTACTTATGAAGAAGGTCGACGACAATTTTATTATTATCAGTAATGAAACATATAATTATGATGAGTTATTAACTAAATTAGCAGGTTTATCTATTAAGGATGTTACTGATATACTTCTAGAATCACAAATTAAACTACCAAGAAAGCTTAACTCTAAAGCTTTACGTTTGGCTTTAAATGATAAGATTATAATTGCTAAACAATTAAATTTATCAGATGAAGAGTTATTTAGATTAAGATTTTATCCTTTCTTTAATGAATTTCAATTACAAAAGTTGTTTGCAACTTTATTTGATGATGAAATGTATCTAAAATATCGTAAATCATTATTTGAATTAATACTTCAAAATAATGAGTATTTACGTCTAGAAGATAGTGTTGTTTTAAAATTATTAAATATTAGTAATACTAATGAAGATTTTGAGACATATCAAACAATTTTAAATACTTTCTCATTCGACTTTGATGGATATTTAGATAGTATTAAGTTAGAAGACTATGATGAAAATGTATTAAAGTCATTAACTACAGATGATATTCGTCAATTAGGTAATAAATACGGTGTAGTTATTCCTAAACGTTTAAGAAAAGAAGAATTAGTACAATATGTTAAAGAAGTAATGGAATCTAATGGTTTAGCTATACCTGAAAGTGTAAATTTAGATACTCAATCTATTATGATGGTACAAAGATTTGCTAAAAAGAATAATATAAAGATTTCTGCAGATTTAAAGAAAGATGAGTCTATCTTATATTTATTCCATCAAATTTCTAAATTAGATTTAGAATATAGAAAAGAAGTATTATTAAATTTATATACAGGAGATAGTTTTGTATTTGATTTAGCATATGTAACTAAGGTAGAAGAAAAGAAACCTGAAGAGGAAGTAATTGTTGAACCAGTTATCGAAGAAGTAATTGCCCCAGTATCTCAAGGTGAAATTGAAATCATTGAGGAACATGAAGAGCAAAAAGAAGAAAGTTCAGATAAACCTCAAGAAGAAACTGTTTGTGATGAAAGCCCTAAAGAAGAAACAATAACTAAAGTTGTTGAAACTAGGGTAGAACCATTAGTTGATGCTAAAGAATTAGTGGATATTATTAGTAAAAGTGTTAAAGAAATAGTAGTAGATGTTGTAAAAGAAATAGTTCCTTTATTTGTAGATAAAAAAGATGAACAAGTTATTGAACCAGTTGTTGAGAAAAAGGTTGATAATGTATATAAATATGATAATTTTAGTAAACAATTAAATCCTCAATATGATGATGAGATTCATAACTATATTAAGAATTATGATTGTAAGCAAATTAATCCTCAATATGAAGAAATTAAAATTGAGAGTGATAAGTTTGTTATGAAGGATTTAGCTGAGGGTGATATAGTTGCCCCTGAGGTTAGTGAGGCTACTCAAGATGAAACTTTATTAGATAACTTAACTGAGGAAGAAAAAGCTCAAATTAAGAAAGAAAATAAAGAAAAGAAACGTCAAGCTAAATTAGATAATAAAGCTAAATTAAAAGAAGATAAAGAAAAAATGAAAGCTATGTCTATTGAAGAAAAGGCTAAGCTTAAAGAAGAAAAGAAAATAGAAAAAGCAGAGCTTAAAGCTGAAAATAAAGCAAAAAAGAAAGAAGCTAAGATTGAAGCTAAACAAGCTAAGATAGAACAAAAGAATAAGGAAAAAGAAGAAAGAGAAATAGCTAAAGTTGAAGCTAAGGAAGCAAAAGAACAAGAAAAGCTAAAGTTAAAAGAGGAAAAGAGAGAAGAAAAATTACAATTGAAGTCCTCTAAGAAAGCTCAAAAACAAGCTGATAAAGAAAATGCTAAATTAGAGAAGAGAAAAGCTAAAGAAGAATATAAAGATAATAAGCGTGCTTTAAAAGAACAAGAAAAGCAAGCTAAAATTGATAGTAAAGAACAAGAAGCAGAAAATGCTCGTAAGTATGAAGAAATGGATAAGATTCTTCAAGGTAAGGGTGATTTCTCTAAAGTTGATCAAGAATTCTTCACTAAATATATGCAATTTAAGCAATATCAAATTTTAGCTTCACAGCAAAATGAACATGAAAATTATAAACATAAAGAACGTACTTCTAGAATATTTAAGATTTTATTTACTATAATCTTATTAGTAGGTTTAACTTATGTTGGTATTGCAATTTATTGTGCATTCTTCACTATTCCACAAGCTGGACAATTCTATGAGTATTTAAAACAAAACCCATTCCTAGGTAAAATATTTATACCATTTGTCGAATGGCTAAAATCATTAATTAAATAGATAAAGGGTGTGATCAGAATGGAAAATGAAATAAAATATACTCCTATGATCCAACAATACCTTGAAATTAAAAAAGACTATAAAGATGCTATAGTCTTTTTTAGACTAGGAGATTTTTATGAAATGTTCTTTGAAGATGCTGCGATAGCATCAAGAATATTAGAAATAACACTTACTGGTAAGGATGCTGGAGCTAAGGAACGTGTGCCTATGTGTGGTATTCCTTTCCATGCATATCAAGGATATGCTGAAAAGTTAATAGAAGCTGGATACAAGGTTGCTATCTGTGAACAGGTAGAAGATCCAAGAGAAGCTAAAGGAATTGTTAAAAGAGATGTAATTAAGATCTTAACACCTGGTACTATTATTGATGATTTCTTAGATAGTAAAAAAAGTAATTATTTAAGTTCTATCTATCAAGTTAGAAATAATTTTATATTTGCATATGCAGATATTTCAACTGGTGATTCATTCATTACCTTACTTAATAGTTTTGATGAATGTTTAGAACAAATTAGAATAATTAATACTAAAGAAGTAGTTATAACCTCAGATTTTGATCGTAATTATATTAAAAGTGTTAAAGATTTAGGAGTAATTGTAAGCTATGAGGATAATATCATAATTCCTAATGATTTATCTAAAATAGCTTTAGATATAAATCAAGCATATTATCCAGCTATAGGTATATTATTAAATTATGCTATTTATAGTTTAAAACAAGGTTTAAAACACCTAAAACCATTTAAATATTATACTGATAGCGAATATATGAAGTTAGACTATTTTACTAAACGTAATTTAGAGTTAACAGAAACACTAAGATTAGGTCAAAAAAGTGGTAGTGTTCTATCATTTTTAGATAAGACGGAAACGGCAATGGGTGCAAGACTATTACGTAAGTGGATAGATAAACCATTAATGAACATTAATGATATTAATAAACGTCTAGATGTTGTTAATGCAATGTATTTAGATACATTAAATCGTGATAATTTACGTATAAATTTACGTGGTGTATATGATATTGAGCGTATAATTGCAAAAATATCATGTGATAGTGCTAATGCAAAAGACTTAGTACAATTATATAAAACACTATCTAATGTACCTAGCATTAAAGATACATTATTAGCATTTAATGATCCTAATACGAGCGTATTAGCTGATAAGTTAGATTTACATAGTGATTTATGTAACCTATTAAATACTGCTTTATTAGATAATCCTCCTTTTACTATAAAAGAAGGCCAAATGATTAAGGAAGGTTTTAATAGTGAACTTGATGATTTACGTAATTTAAGTAATAATTCTAAAGATTATTTACTTAAATATGAAGCAAGTGAACGTGAAAGATTAGGTGTTAAAAATCTTAAAGTTGGTTATAATAGAGTATTTGGCTATTATATTGAAATTAGTAAAGGTCAATCATTCGCCTTAGGTGATGTAGAAGGCTATGTAAGAAAACAAACATTAGCTAATAGTGAAAGATATATTTCACCTGAATTAAAGAAATTAGAAGATACTTTATTAGGTGCTAAAGAAAGAATTGAAGCTTTAGAATATGAATTATTCATTAAAATAAGAGAATATACTAAATCATATATTGTTTCACTTCAATTATTAGCTAGTTTATTATCAGAAGTAGATTGTTATTTAAGTTTAAGTACTATTGCTGATAAATATAATTATGTAAGACCTAAATTTAATAAAGTATTTACAGAGATTAATGATGGACGTCATCCTGTATTAGAAGATATTTTGAAAGAAAAATATGTTCCTAATGATGTAATGTTAAATGATAAGAATATATTATTAATAACTGGTCCTAATATGAGTGGTAAATCAACTTATATGCGTATGATTGCTGTTATAATTATAATGGCTCAAATTGGATCATTTGTACCAGCTAGTAGTGCAAACATACAATTATGTGATCAAATATTTACTCGTATAGGTGCTAGTGATGATTTATATAGTGGACAATCTACTTTTATGGTGGAGATGAGTGAAGCTAATTACGCTTTACGTAATGCTACTAGTGAATCTTTAATTTTATTTGATGAGATTGGTAGAGGTACAGCAACTTATGATGGTATGGCTTTAGCTGAAGCAATACTAGAGTATATTCATGCTAAAATCAAGTGTAGAACGTTATTCTCTACACATTATCACGAACTTACAAAGTTAGAAGAATCATTAAATAAATTATTAAATGTCCATGTAGCTGCTATTGAATCTAAAGGAAGTCTATCATTCTTACACAAGGTTAGTTTAGGACCTGCAGATAAGAGTTATGGTATTAATGTTGCTGAACTTGCTGGTTTACCTAAACCTTTAATTAATCGTAGTAAAGTAATATTAGAAAATCTTGAATCTAATAATAAAACGGATATTACTGCAGGCTTCTTTGATTTTGAGTTTGAAGATGAAAAAGAAGAATTTAAACCTAGTCCTGTAGTTGAGTTATTAGCAGAAACTGATGTTGATGATCTTAGTCCTAAAGAAGCTCTTAATCTTTTATATAGATTAAAGGAGATGATTTAATGGGTAAAATTCAACAATTAGATACAACCTTAAGTAATATTATAGCGGCAGGTGAAGTTATTGAGTCACCAGTTAATATTATTAAAGAGTTAGTAGAAAATAGTATCGATGCAAATAGTACTAGTATTAAAATTTATCTTGAAGAATCTGGTATTAAGAAGATTAAAATAGTTGATGATGGTAGTGGTATGGATTTAGATGATTTAAGAATGTGTTTCTTACCACATGCTACATCAAAAATTAAAAATGAATTTGACTTGGTTCGTGTTAAAAGCTTAGGTTTTAGAGGTGAAGCTATTGCTAGTATTTGCAGCGTAAGTATGATGACTATTGAATCTATAACTAATGAAAGTAAGAGCGCTAATTGTATTACTTATAAGTTTGGTAAAAAGGAACAAGAAACTATCTCTAGTCTAAGTGTTGGTACTACTATTACTGTAGAAAGATTATTCCACAATACTCCAGTTAGACTAAAATATTTAAGAAGTCCTGAGAGAGAGCGTGCAAGCATACTTTACTTAGTTGGTAAATTAGCATTAACTCATCCAAATATTAGTTTTTATCTAGAAAATGATGGTAAAGAATTATTTAGATATAATAGTAGAGATGGTATTAATATATTATTACGTAATTTATATGGTCAAGATATAGTTAAGGATATTGTTAATACTAAGAGTGAAGCAAATGGTACGGGTGTTAATATATATTATTTAAAACCTAATAATTATCGTAGTAATAAACTACATATAACATATATTATTAATGATAGATATATTAAAGATCATCATTTAAATGAAGCTTTAATTAATGCATTTGATACATATTTACCTATAGGTAAATATCCTATAGCAGTTGTCTATATTACTATTGATCCGCTACTTGTAGATGTGAACGTTCACCCTAAAAAGAGCGAAATTAGGATTGCTGACGAAAATTTGTTGTGTGAACAAATTACTAAAACATTAAAAAAAAGTTTAGAATCAACTAGTCAAATTAAAGAGGAAAAAGTATTTACTAGATCAAGTGATTTTGAAATATTTAAAGCTTTTACTAAGGAAAATAATCCAGATATAAAGGATTCAGTTAAACCTAATTTGTTCTTTGAAACTAATACATATCATGCTACTGAAGTAAAGAAAGAAAAAAGTAATATTACTGATGTTATTAATAATTCTTTATATGAAGAGGATGAAAATCCTATTAAGATAGAAGAAGAACCAAAGACTCTAGTATCACGTAAGTTACCTTACTTTAGTTTTATCGGAATATTTAATAAGACTTATATAATATTAGAATATAATAATGATTTATATTTACTTGATCAACATGCTGCAGCAGAAAGAATTAATTATGAGTATTATTTAAATATTTTAGCTAATAATAATCAACCTAAAACTAGTTTATTATTTCCACTTTCTATATCTTTGTCATATGATGAAGCAATTTATGTTGAATCTAATTTAGATAAGTTTAGTGAGATTGGATTTACTTTAGACTCTTTAGGTAATAATAGTTTTGCTATTAGAGAGATACCTTTATGGGCTAAGAATTTAGATCATAATGAGATAATATATAATGTTATAGAAATGATAGTAAAAGAAAAAGATATAAGTATAAAACCATTTAGAGATAAGATATGTAAACAAATTAGTTGTAAGAAAAGTATTAAAGCTAATGATGTAATTTCTAAGACAGAAGTACTATATTTAATAGATAAATTAGATAAGTGTGATAACCCATATCATTGTCCTCATGGTAGACCTACTTTTATTAAATTTACTAGTAATGATATTAAAAAGATGTTTGAGAGGATACAGTCATGAAAAAAGTTATCTGTGTTGTAGGACCTACAGCTAGTGGTAAGACTAAAATTTCAATAGAGTTAGCTAAACGCTTAAATGCAGAAATTATTAGTTGTGATAGTGTGGCTGTATATAAACATTTAGATATTGGTAGTGCTAAACCCACTAAAGAGGAGATGGATGGTGTAACACATCATTTAATTGATGTCTTAGATCTAGATTCTCAATTTGATGTGTCGATGGCTCAAAGTATGGCTCGTAATATTATCGATAATACTGATAAGTTACAAATTTTATGTGGTGGTACTGGTTTATATGTTCAAGGAATCATTAATCAATATGATTTCACTACCCCTAAAAGAGATGATAATTTTGAAGAGGAGTATAAAGAATACTCTAATCAAGATTTATATGATTTATTATTAAAGTATGATCCATTAAAAGCAAAAGAGCTACATATGAATAATCGTAAACGAGTACTTAGAGCTTTACACTGTAGTATTAATGGTAGTAATTTAAGTGAGAATACTAATGCTCATTTACCTTATTATGATAGTTATCTTATTTATTTAGATATACCAAGAGAAGTTTTATATAAACGTATAGGTGAACGTGTAGATAAGATGATTAACGATGGTTTAATTGATGAAGCTAAACATTTATATGATAATGGATATCATATAAAAGCTATAGGTTATCAAGAGTTTGAACCTTACTTTAGGGGGGAAGTTACCCTAGAAAGTACAATTGATGATATTAAACTTAAGACTAGACATTTAGCTAAAAGACAAAAAACATGGTTTAAAAATCAAACTAATGCTGTATTCTATGATGTTAATTTAGATAATATTGATGAAACTATTAATATAATATATAATGATGTGCTAGAGTTTTTAAAATGAGATATTATTTAATAGGCATGATGTTATCAGGTAAATCGACGATAGCAAAACTATTAAAAGATAAGTATAATTATGAGACTGTTGATTTAGATAACTATATAGAAATAAAGGAAAATAGAACTATTAGTGAGATTTTCAATACTTATGGTGAAAACTATTTTAGAGCGTTAGAAACTAAGTATTTAAAAGAAGTTAATAATAAATATAAGGTAATAGCATTAGGAGGAGGTACTCCTTTATATAATGATTTAGAAGGTAAGATAATATTCTTAAATCCACCTTTAGAATCATTATTAACTCGTATTAATCCTAAAGAAATTTATAAAAGACCACTACTTAAAAATGTAAGTGATTTTATTAATCTTTATAATAAACGTGTTTCTTCATATTTAGAAATAGCAGATATAGTAATTTCTAACACGGAAATCAGTGAAATATTAGATATAGTTAGGAGTGTTATTAATGAAGAAAATATTAGTAATTAATGGACCTAATCTTAATATGTTAGGCTTACGAGATAGTAATCATTATGGTAAGCTTACATTAAGGGATATTAACTATAAAATGAAAGAATTATCTAATTATAAAATTAAATTTTATCAAAATAATTCTGAAGGTAAGATCGTATCATATATTCAAAAACATTTAGATTATGATGCATATATCCTAAATCTTGGGGCTTACACTCATACTAGTATAGCTATTAGAGATGCATTAGAACTAATTAAAGGTATAAAAGTTGAAGTGCATTTATCTGATGTTAATAATAGGGAAGAATTCAGAAAGATTAATTATATTAGAGATATAGTTAATGCCTCTTTTGTTGGTTTAAAAGAAGAAAGTTACTATAAAGCTATCGATTATGTAAATAATTATTTAGCTAATTTTGAAAAAATAAAATAATATGCTATAATATCTAAGATATTATATTATAATGAGAGGAATATTTATGGTTACAAGTAATGATTTTAAAAATGGTATGACTATTAAATGGGATGGTCATATTTATACAATTCTAGAATTCATGCATGTTAAGCCTGGTAAAGGTAGTGCATTCGTTAGAACAAAATTACGTGATTTACGTAATGGTTCAGTTATTGATTATACTTTCAACGCTGGTGTTAAAGTTGAAAATGCTATGATCGATAAAGTTAAAATGCAATATTTATATGATGCTGGTACTAGCTTAGTATTCATGGATAATGAAACTTATGAACAAACTGAAATTGATAAGAATCACTTAGAAAATGAAATGAACTTCTTAGTAGAAAATATGGAAGTTGAAATCGTTTATTGTGAAGGCGAACTTTTAGGTATTAACTTACCTGATAAAGTTACATTAAAAATCACTAAATGTGATCCAGCAGTTCGTGGTGATACTAAAACTAATGCATTAAAAGATGCTATCTGCGAAACTGGTTTATTAGTAAAAGTTCCAATGTTTATTGAAGAAGGCGAATCAATTATCGTTTCTACAGAAACAGGAAAATATGCAAGTAGAGCATAATTATTAGGAGTGTAAGGATTTGGACATAGAAAGGTCGTATTTCATTTTAACTAGCATGAATTTTAATGTACCTATATTCATTGCTATGATTGTACTTGTTGCTTGTTCCGCTTTCTTTTCGATGAGCGAAACAGCATTTAGCTCTTCATCTATTGTTAAATTAAGATTGGCAGTAGAAGACAGAAGGGCAGGATCTAAGAAAGCTATAGAGTTAACAGAAAAGTTTGATCGTACCTTAACAACATTATTGGTTGGTAATAATATTGTTAATACGGCACTATCAACTATTGCTGTTGGTTTCTTTGGTAATTTAATTTTAGATCAAAGATGGGTAGAGTTAGTTTCAACAGCAGTTATTACAATTGTATTACTTATCTTTGGGGAAATCATGCCTAAGACTATAGCAAAATTACATGCTGAAGAGGTAACACTTAAGGTTTCTTGGCCTGTATATATTATAATGATTATTCTTTATCCAATTGTTGTATTATTCCAATTACTTCAAAAGTTATTTACTAGAGGTAAAGTTGATGATGCAATGAATGAAGATGAGCTAGAAATAGCCCTTCATTCAATGGAAGATAATGGTAAGATTGAAGAACAAGAAGTTGATTTAATTAAAAAAGTATTAGATTTAAATGATCGTAATACTGAGGATATTATGGTTCCTCGTATTGATGTTGTAGGTATTGATTATTCATCATCACTACAACAAGTTAAAAAGACATTACAAAATAATAATTTTTCACGTATTCCAGTATATAAAGAAGATAAAGATCACATTGTTGGTATTTTATTTGAACGTGATTTCTTTAAAGCATATGCTGATAAGAAAGATTTAGATTGGAAAAAACTAATTAAACCAGCTAAATATGTATCTGCAGCTATGAAGGTAGATGCATTAATTAAATATTTACAACAAGAAAAAACTCATTTAGCAATTGTAAGTGGTGAGTATGGAGATACATTAGGTTTAGTAACTATGGAAGATGCTTTAGAAGAACTAGTTGGTGAAATCTATGATGAGCATGATGAAGCAGGAACTAACGATGTAAGTTTTGTTAAAAATGAAGATGGTACATATACTGTAGATGCTGATATCTATGTAGAGGATTTATTTGAACTTTTAGATGTAGGTTCAGCACCAGAAGATGCTCCAAGTAAATTATATAGTTGGATGTTTGAATATTGTGAGGAAATACCTAAGGTAGGTATTTCTATGGAATACTTCAGTAATTACACTAAGTTTGAAGATGAAGAGTATGTTGACTATGTTAAGAAACTAACATTTACTATTGATAGTGTTGATGATAGAAGAATTGAAACAATTAAAATATCTGTAGAAGATGCTTCTAAAGAAGAAATTGAAGCTTTAGAAGAAGCAACTGAAGAATAATATAAAATAATGCTAGATTCAAATCTAGCATTATTTCTTTATATAAATTAAAAAGGCACAATCTTTGTGCCTTTTATCTCTTAAAATTAAGCTCTTTCAATATTGCCCTTTTTTAAAGCTCTTGCAGAAACTTTAACTTTAACGATATTACCATTTTCGTCTTTAATACGAACTGTTTGTAAATTTGCTTTCCAAGTACGACGAGTAGCATTTAAAGCGTGTGATCTACGGTTACCAGTAACAGTAGTTTTACCTGTAACATAACATTTAGCCATCTGAATTACCTCCTTCTAAATTTTTAGATACCATATAATTATAATAAAAAAACAATATAAATTCAATAGAAAGTAAATAAAATAGTCTATAACTAAGTAAAAATCTTTAATATTTTTCATTTTTTCCTTGACTAAATAGGCTATATTAAATATAATAGATAAAAATGTAATAACTATTTTACATTTTGATTGATTATGGTATAATATTAATGCGGTATAGTGTATACCGTTTTACTAAAATTGATTTTAATTTGAATTTAAATATATAAATTTAATATGGAGGCTATTATGTCAAAGAATTATATTGATGTACCACTATTTAAAAAAATGGTAATGAATGGTGCTATTAATTTAAAGAACAATCATCAAGAAATTGATGAATTAAATGTTTTCCCAGTACCAGATGGTGATACAGGTATAAATATGCAAAAAACAATTATGAGTGGTGTGCGTGAAATGAGCGCTTGTCAATCTACATCTATTGAAGAGGTAGCTAAATCTTTATCTCGTGGTTGTTTAATGGGTGCAAGTGGTAACTCTGGTGTTATCTTATCTCAATTCTTTAGAGGTATTTATGTAGGTATTAAAGACTTACATCAAGAACAAGTATCTATTAATGATTTTTTAAAGGTATTAGTAAGTGGTTATAAAGTTGCTTATAAAGCAGTTATGGAACCAGTTGAAGGTACAATTTTAACTGTTGTGCGTGAAGCTGCAGAAAACTGTGTTAATAAAAAAGTAAAATATAGTACAATTAATGAATTAATTGAAGATTATTTAAGTGAAGCTAAAAAATCATTAGCTCACACTCCTGAATTATTACCAGTATTAAAAGAAGCTGGTGTAGTTGATAGTGGTGGTGCTGGTTTTGTTAAGATTGTAGAAGGTATCTTATTAGCTTTAAATGGTACAATCTTAGAAGCTAATGATGCTCAAGAAACTTCAGCTAACATTAACTTCCAAGGTGGACAAGAAACTGATATTGAATTTGGTTACTGTACTGAATTTATCCTTGAATTAAAACATCCTGAATCATTTGTTGATTCTGATATTAAAGCACCATTATCTTTATTAGGTAATAGTTTAGTTTGTGTTACTGATGAAAATATTTTAAAGATTCATGTTCACACAAATAAACCTGGTAGAGTATTAGAAATTGGTCAAAAATTAGGTGAATTCATTAAGATTAAAATTGAAAATATGCGTTTACAACATTCTGAGCTTACTCAAGCTAAGAAAGAAGAAACTAAAAAGAGAAAAGAAAATGCTATAATTGCTGTATGTTTCGGTGATGGTATTACTGATACATTCAAGAGTTTAGGTGTTGATTATGTTATTGAAGGTGGTCAAACTATGAACCCTTCTACAGAATCATTTGTAAATGCTATTAAAGAAGTTAATGCTGATAATATCATTATTATTCCTAACAACTCAAATGTTATTATGTCTGCTGAACAAGCTGCAAGTTTAGTTGAAGGTTCTAATGTTCGTGTATTAAAGGCTAAGACAATCGCTCAAGGATATGCATCATTAATGGTTTATGACTTAAATGCTAATGTCGATGAAAACTTAGAAGCTATGCAAGAAGCAGTACAAAACTGTCATTCAGGTGAAGTAACTTACTCTATTAGAGATACTGAAATTAATGGTGTTGCGATTAAGTCTGGTGACTTCATGGGTATTGCAGATGGTAAGATTGTAGTTTCAACAACTACTTGTGAAGATGCTACTAAAGCATTATTATCTAGCATTGTTAGTGAAGATAGTAATATTGTTACAATTTTCGTTGGTAAAGATGCACAAGATGATGTTGCTCAATTTGAAGATTTAATTCATGAAATTAGTGAAGATATCGAAATTGAAGTTATTTTAGGTAAGCAAGATATTTATTCTTATATTATTGCAGTAGAATAATTTATAAAAAAACGGATTAATATCTTATGGATATAATCCGTTTTAATACTTTATATAAAGAATTAAAAATGCTATAATTGATTACAAAGGCAAGGTGATTTTTATGTATAAATTAGCAGTTGATGCTATGGGTGGCGATTTAGGTTTAGATGCTACTGTTAAGGCTTGTGAAGATGCTGTAAAAAATTTTGATGATATTGAAATTTATTTATATGGCAATGAAGATAAAATTAAAGAAAAATTAACAAATTCTACTCGTATTAACATTGTAAATACGGAAGATGTTTTAGATATGGGAGAGAAAAATCCAATTAAAGCAGTAAGAGAAAAACGTAAAACTGCCTCATTATGTGTTGCTATGACTGATGCAAAAGAAGGAAAGGTAGACTGTGTTATTACATCAGGTCCAACTCAATGTGTTGTAGTTGCATCGCATTTACTAATTAGACGTTTACCTATGGTTGAGCGTATTGCTTTATGTCCAATTATTCCAAACCTTGATAAAAGACCACGTTTATTATTAGATGTTGGTGCTAACGTTGAATTAAGACCTGAACACATTAACTTGCTAGCAACTTTTTCAACAGTTGTTGCGAAAGAGGTATTAGGCTATAAGGCACCTAGAGTTGGTTTATTAAATATTGGTAGTGAACCTGGTAAAGGCAGAGAATTAGATAAAGAAACATTTAAATTATTAGAAGCTAATGAAAAGATTAGTTTCTATGGTAATGTTGAACCAAATGAAGTACTAAATTGTCCTACAGAGATTATTATTACTGATGGTTTTACTGGTAATATTTGTATGAAGACTATTGAAGGTACAGCTAAAAATGTTGGTAAAATGTTAAAAGAAGAAATTAAATCTAGTTTTGGTGGTAAGATAGGTTACTTATTCATGAAGAAAAACTTAAAACGTTTTATGGCACGTATGGACTCTAAAGAAATAGGTGGTGCTATGGTTTTAGGTTTAGGAACACCTGTAATTAAAGCCCATGGTAATAGTGATTCATATGCATTCTATCATGCTATTAGACAAGGTAGAGATATGGTAAAAAATGAAGTTATTAAACATATTTTAGAAGCATGTCAAAAGGAGAATGAGACTAATGGACTTAACTAAGCTTTATGAAGATTTAGGCTTAGAATATCATGATGATCCACTAGTACGTCAAGCATTAACTCATTCATCTTATGCTAATCAGTATCACACAACTTGTAATGAACGATTAGAATATTTGGGTGATGCTGTACTGGAATTATGTATGAGTACATATTTATATTCACAGTCAGATAAAGATGAAGGTGTATTAACAGTTAGACGTGCACAATCTGTAAGAGAAGAAGCACTTGATATTTATGCCTCAAAAATTAATTTAAAAGAATATATTTTATTAGGTAAAGGTGAAGAAAAAACAGGTGGTAGAGAAAATAAAGCTATAATTGCTGACGCATTTGAAGCTTTACTTGGAGCTATTTACTTTACATATGGTTTTAAAACAGCTTTACAAGTATTTAATCGAATTGTCGTTCCATACCAAGATGAAGTGCTTGGTATTAAAGATTATAAATCAATATTTCAAGAAGAAATTCAATCAGAAAAACGTAATATTACTTATAAAATTGTTGATGAACAAGGTCCTACTCATGATAAAACATTTACAGCCGAAGTATATATAGATGGTTTATTATTTGGTAGAGGTATTGGTAAAACAAAGAAGGAAGCACAGCAATTTGCAGCTAAAGAGGCATTGCTTAAAAGGGCTAAGTAGATGATATTTAAACTATATAAAGATGGCTACTTTAGCTATAAGAAATTTATATTAAACAATATTACTAAATTAGAATTATCACCTAATGAAGCTTTAGTTTTAATTAAATTATTAGATTTATATTTAACTAATGAACGTACATTAAGAGTAGAATCTATTAGTGAAGCTACTAATATTCATGGTAATGATGTTGATAATATTTTAAATAATTTATTACAACTTGATTATTTCTCGATGTATGTTGAAAATATAGATGGTGTTATGACTGAGAAGTTTACAGTGGAACCATTCTTTAAAAGAGTTGAAAGCCTATATTTAGATGATAATAATAAATCTAAAGAAATTGATAAAATATTTGCTTTAATTGAACGTAAAACTCGTAAGATGTTAACAAATAATGATTATAATTTTATTAATTCCTTAATTGAAGATGGAAATACTTTAGATGATATAACTAATGCTATTACAACATTAGAGAAGGGTAGATATGATATTACTCTTAAAAATATTGCTCGTCAATTAGAGCATAATGATGTAAAATCAAAGACTGATCCTCGTTTAGATGATTTCTTTAAGAAAATTGGTATTAGATAATGAATCATTCAAAAGAAATATATGAAATCTTACATAATAGGTTTCCGGGTTCTAAATGTTTTTTAGATCATAATAATGTTTTTGAACTATTATGTGCAGTAATGATGAGTGCACAAACAACAGATGAACGTGTTAATAGTGTCGCAAAAATATTATTTAAAAAGTATCCTACACCGAATATTCTAAAGGATGCTGATATAAATGATGTAATAAATATTATTAAACCTATTGGTTTAGCTAATGCAAAGGCTAAAAACTTAATTTCTTTAGCAAAAATTATAGATGAAGACTATAATGGTGAAATACCATGCAATAAAGAAGAGTTAATTAAACTTCCAGGTGTTGGTAATAAAACTGCAAATGTCGTTTTAGCTGTAGGTTTTAATGTTCCTGAAATAGCAGTAGATACACATGTGTATCGAACTAGTTATAGATTAGGTTTACGAGAGGAAAATGATTCTCTATTAGAGTGTGAATATAAGCTAAAAGCTTATTTTCCAATAGAACACTGGATAGAGATACATCATTTATTAATATTATTTGGTAGAAATTACTGCAAAGCTAAGAAACCATTATGTGAAACATGTATATTAAAAGATTATTGTAAACATGGAGTATAGTATGTTTTTTTAATAGTTTTAAGTGATGTTTTCATAGAAAATGAAAGATTTAAACTACGTATCTTTAATAAAGACGACTTATTAGATTTTTTTGTGTATGCCAGTGTACCTGGTGTTGGCGAACAAGCAGGTTGGAAACATCATGAAACACTAGAAGATACAGTTAAAGTATAAAATGTATTTATTAAAGAAAAAAATGTTTTTGCAATTTATGATAAAACTTTAAATAAAGTTATTGGTTCTTATGGATTTAATGCTGTAAATCCAGACTTATATCCGAAATTTATTAATACTAATAGTGTTGAAATAGGATATTGCTTGTCAAAAGAAATGTGGAATCAAGGTTTACTAACAGTATAAAAAATATTATAAAACTTTATATTTTGTTAGTTTTATGCTAAGATTTACCTACAATAGGAGGAAGAACTTTTATGAATTATTATTCAGCTAAGACTGCATCTAAGATGCTAGGGGTTACAGCA
>SAMEA103957793__coassemble_166_pt1 | contig 24719 bp, 27 predicted proteins | sample SAMEA103957793__metabat2_high_PE_005 | metagenome-assembled genome bin SAMEA103957793 (sample SAMEA103957793) | gut metagenome | biome: gut; material: feces | host: Canis lupus familiaris | collected 2014 | reverse complement strand
TTAAAGTTTGTGCTGTAACACCTAGCATCTTAGATGCAGTCTTAGCTGAATAATAATTCATAAAAATTCTTCCTCCTATTTTATGTAAATCTTAGCATAAAATAAACAAAATATAAAGTTTTATAATATTTTTTATACTGTTAGTACACCTTCTACTTTTGTTGGACTCCAATCTTTCTTGGGTGCAGATGGTAAATTTTCAACTGAAATTTTTACTTTAGTATCTTTAGCTTTCGTTGGTGTTATTTTAGTATTAGTTTTAGGTAATGTTAAACATAAAATTTCTAACTTTGCGGTAATCATCTCAATGTTAGTTGTTGCCCTATTATCAGGAATTTTAAATTTATGTGGATTAAACACTCCAGGATTTATGGGTGAAAACTTAGGTACTCTACAAGTAGATACTTCTATTTGGACTGGATTTAAAGATTTATTCTCTAATCCTAGTCATCTAGCACTATTAGTACCAGTAATATTCGCATTCTTATTTGTAGACTTCTTCGATACTGCAGGTACATTAATGGCAGTTGGTAATGCTGCTAATTTAGTTAAGGAAGATGGAACATTAGTTGGTGATAAGAAAGCATTAATGGCTGACTCAATTGGTACTGTATTTGGTACATGTATTGGTACATCTACTGTTACATCATTCGTTGAATCTACTACAGGTGTTGAAAGTGGCGCTAGAACTGGTTTATCTGCAGTAGTTGTTGGTTTATTATTCTTATTATCAATTATTGCTTATCCAATATTCAATGTATTTGGTAGTGTTACAATTAATGGTGTTGCTTATTCTCCTGTTACATCTCTAGCATTAATATTTGTTGGTTGTTTAATGTTTAAACAAATTGCAGAAATTAACTTCGGTGATGTAGCTGAGGTATGTGCAGGCTTTATAACTATTATTGCTATGATATTATGTTATTCAATCTCTTATGGTATTGCATTTGGATTCTTAACATATATTATAGTAATGTGTGCACAAAAGAGACATAAAGAAGTATCTATTACATTATATGTTTTAAGTTTTATCTTCTTAGCATATATATTCTTAGATATGTTTATATAAAATAAAAGTCCTATACCTTAATCAATTACGATAAAGGTATAGGTTTTTTATTATGAAGTTTTAATTTTATAGATTAATAGAAATATAATTTTCCCTAACAAATTGATTTAATTCGTATAGTGAATAATCAGCAAAATTTATTTCATATTTTATAATATTGGTAGTATGCATACCATGTTCAATACAATATAGTTTAAAGCTAATCTTTTCATTTAAATTAATCTTTAAATAGCTATCATTATTATATTTCTTATCCAAATATTGAAAGTTAATTATATTACCATTATTCTTAATGAAGTAAAAACGAGTTGCAAATGAATCTTTTACAAAAACTTTTCTAGTAAATGTTTTTTCATCAAAAGACCAGTCATTTATATCAAAATAACCTAATCTAGCAAAATATAATTTATCATTACTATCTCTAATAACAATACTATTATAGTAATATGAGCTAGTAATTTTATTATCTACAATATTAGGGTTATCTATAGATGCCTCTTTAATAAATACTGGATTGTTATCAGTAGTATATAATTCTACTTCAAATTGAACCTGTTTATAATATTCAGCACGTCTATATAATTTGTTATTAATATATCTCATATTATAGATATTATTATCATGAAATGAAATATGATCACCGTCTGGAGTAGTTATATTTAGAATACTCGAATCTGATACACTAATGATATTATTTTTAATAACAACAACACAATCATTATATCTAAATATTTGATCTTTTAATTTTATTCCATATTGATTATAAATATAACCATCATTAGAAACTTTGGCAACTTTGAAGTCATCTACTTTTATATCACTTTCACCATTATATGTAAAATATCTATAATTAGAATTTTCATCTATATACCATAATCTAACTGTATTTTCACCATCAATATAAACAGTGTTTTCACCGTTATAAAAACATCCATATATATTACCATTATTAGCCTCAGTATATAAATCAATGTGTTTGTCAATAACAATCATTTTACGTAATTCATTAGGATTAATCTCATAACCATATATTGGAGTATTTACGTCTATATTAAATGTTTTATCATTGAATAATAAATCACCAGAAAAGTTTTGAGGAATAATAACATAAGATGACTCACTACCGTTATTAACAACATTAAATATTTCGTCATCTGTAGAAATTACATATTCATTTCTAAATTGAGAAACTTTAATTGCTTTTGTCCCTTTTTCTGTTAGATAAACATCATAAGATAATAAACTTAAATTTTTTTCTTCCTCACTAATTTTTATAACATAAGGTTCAGCATTATCAGATGAAATATTTATTTGTGATAAATCATCCTTGTTAATTAATGATGAGAAGGTGTTTTTTTCACGTGTAAAGTTAATATCACCTATACACACTTTAGGATTTTCAATAAAACCAGATAACTTAACATAGACTTTAACAATATCTTGATTATTAAAATCTACATTTTTCTCTATATTACCATTTACAAATTCTTTACTATCAATATAAAAACTTTTCGACATATAGCCATCTTTAGAAATTGTAACATTAAAACTTACAATATGGCTTAAAGATATTTTATATTGATTAGTTTTAGTTTTAGACACTTCACCAGAAGTAGCAGTTACAGTATATTCCGTTAAGTTAGTATTAATATTAAGCGTCACATCCACATTTTTATTAATATTATAAGTATCATTAATACAACCCGTTAAAGTAAGAATTGTAATAATTGAAAATAAAAACAATATAATCTTTTTCATAATTCCTCCTACTTATCTTCTACTAATACATCTAAAATAGACTTCTTAATTACTGGTCTACAACAAACAAAACTAAACAATAAAGCAACTATTATTGTAAACACTAATACTATACCTAGTGTGATAAAATAGTAATTAAAATTCAATGAAATAATAATAGGTAATGGACTATCATTATAGTTAGTAAAGGCACTATCTATAATAAATTTTAATAGGAAAGATAAGGCAGCACTAAATATTAAAATCCACAGTAATGATTTTTTAAAAATTAATAATATTTCTACAATATATGATTTAACAATTGAAATATTCTTTTGTCCTATAGCTCTCATCATACCTATAAAATTATGACGAGACTCAACTGAATAATTAATTGTGTTATATAAATTTAATAATGTAGCTAATAAAATAATACCACCAAAAATGCTTAATCCTAGAGCCATATATATACCCATAGTACTAAATGATTTAAAAGTCGTAAACTCAGAAACAGCAAATGGATTATAAGATGCTGATGTACCAGTTACGTTAGACCATGCAGCATTTATTTTATCATCAATCTTAGAGGCACTCTTAAAGTCTTTACACACAACTTGATAATTCTTAATTATAGTTTCGCTTGAATGCCAATTAGCATACTTTACTGCGGGCATAATTACCGGTAAAAATTTTTCTTCATTAGCCTTGTCTAATATTTTGTCAATATCTTCAGGGTATGTAGCAACATAATACTTTTCTTGATTATTATTGTTATTTTTTTCAAATGGATTTTCTATTTCAGTTAATATTGGTTTATACTTAATATCATCTTCTTCATATAATGAACTATAATTAATAATCATATGAGGTTCTTGTTGCATAGTATAATTCATTTGATAGTACTCTGAAGCAATAACACCAACAATTTCAAAATCTTTTAATATAGTAATCTCTCTTTCTAATATACTACTGTCAAAAGGGTCAAAACTATTATTAGGATTATTATCATCATCTAAATATATATTTCCAGATCTAGATAATGTAGCATATAATGTGAATTTTTTACCTATAACCTGTTCCGGCTTTAAATTCTTAGATTCTAACAAATATTCACTAATTATTATTTGTCCTTTACCATCACCTTTAAAACCAGTACCTGTAAATGTATTTACACCATTATTTTCTAAATCATAAAAATGTGATGAAGCAATAGGATTTGAATCATTATTCAATACTTTAATTTTATTTTGAAAAGAAAAATAATCACCTATAGTTAAGTCTTCCTTTTTATAAGAAATTTTTCTACCATCGATATCTACACTTAATATACTAGGATCTTTTGAATTATAATTCATATATTCAAAATATAATGTATCATAGATGTTAACTTCTTCAATGCCTTCACTATCTAAAATTTGATTTATATCTCTTCTACTTATAGCATTGTTTTCTCTACTACCACTACTACCTTCTATATTATCAACAGTTGCTATATTAAAAGTAGAAATTGATTTCTTTTCATTAATTTTTTCATTTAAATCTAAAGTGAATGCTAATGTAAAGAAAATAATAGGTATTAATATAATTAAAGCAAAAGATAAACCAAAGGCTGTGTTACGTGTAGATTTCTTACGACTTTTAACACTTATTTTACCTAAACGAATATAATCTTTAAATTTCATACTAAGCCACCTCACTTATTGTTTCTATTACATCTTGACTAGAGATTTTTCTTAAACTACCTTTAGAGAAAAGAATAGCAAATAAATAGAATATTATAAATGTAAGCAACGGTAATAACGGGTTAAAAGTAACTTTTACAATTAAATCAATATCTTGGTAAGCAAAAATTTGATCAATTAATGATTGTACAATTAACTTCATAATACCATTTGTACCAAATGATATTAATCCTCCAAATACTAAACCGATTAAAATAGTTATGAATGCTTCAACTTTTATTAAACTCTTAACTCCTTTTTGATTTAGACCTAACGCTTTAAGTAAACCAATAAACTTTCTATTTTTATCTACTGATATCATAATAGTGTTAGCAACTGATTCTATACTTAATAAAAGTACAACAAACCCTAAAAATATAGCAACAGCAATAACAATGTAACCTGTAATTATACTCATCTCCATGGAATTTATAAAAGAATTATAAAATCTTGAAACTTGATACCCGTTATAATCATAATCAGGGAAAACAATTTTAAGTTCATTGTTAAAGGCTTTTAAGTCTTTATAAATAGAATTAAAGTCATAATTTGTGCCAATTGGTGGTAGATAGTTTAATTTTACATACATAACGTTAAAGTTTAAGTCATTACTGATAATACGATAATCAAATATAAATTTGGGCTTTTGATAGTTATCAACATTCACTTTAGATGAATCAAATATACCAGTAATTTTATAACTTGCTATCTCTTTATACTCTAGCAATTTTGTATTATGATTGTATATCTGCTCAGATATTACTAAATCATCACCAATAGTTAAATTAATTTTTTTATCCAGTAAAGATAATATATAATCAGAAGATACCCAAACAAACTTTTTATTAATATCATCATTATTCCATATTCTACCATTAATAATAAAATCATCACTTTTAACTGTATAATTATTAACATCTATAGCAGTTAATCCTTGATGTAAATTATTATCAATATATCCAACTTGATCGCCAAAATTAATGACTAAGTTAGTATTATGGTTTAAATTACCATTAAATGAAACTGTATCAACTATATGAGTATATTTATCTGTTAACTCATTAAGTGAACGTAATTCCTCAGGTGTTAAAAATGGCATTGATTGTGAATCTTTATTTTTTATACGAATATCACAATAATATCCTTCTTTATCAAAAGCCATCCTATTACCTAGTAATTGGTATTTATTGAATAAGAAACCTAATGAAACAATAAACATAATAAGAGCACTAACAATAGCGACAATAATAGTTGTTAATATACTCCTAGATTTATTGTTCCATATACTATGATAAGCAACCTTAGTAGTATCTAATAATTTCATTATCGATTACCTTCTACTGTCGCTACACCATCTTTAATATGAATAATACGATCTGCTTTTTTAGCATCTTCCATATTATGTGTTACTAAAACAACACTTTTACCCATATTAACAATTTCTCTTAATAAATTAATAACTTCTTCACCATTTTGACTATCTAAGTTACCTGTAGGTTCATCAGCTAAGATTATATCTGGATCATGTACTAATGCTCTAGCTATACTTACTCTTTGTTTTTGACCACCAGATAACTCATTAGCTTTCTTATTAATCTTATCCTCTAAACCTAGTTTAATTAAGATGTTTTTAGCTTTTTCTTCTCTCTCTTTTTTACCCATACCACGAATAATTAATGGCATAGCAACGTTATCTAGAACTGTATATGTAGGTTCTAGATAAAAAGATTGGAAAACAAACCCTGTAGAAACATTGCGATACTCAGCTAAATCATTAGGCTTTAACTTAGTTAAATCCTTCCCGTTAGCAATAACTTCACCATCAGTAGGTGAATCAAGAGCACCAATAATGTTCATCATAGTAGATTTACCACTACCACTCTTACCAACAATAGCAGTTAGTTTTCCATCTTCAATGGTAACACTAACATTTTTAAGTGCATGTACTGCACCCTCTCCCTTACCATAAATTTTATTTACATTTTTTAATTCAATCATACGTCCCTTTTATAAGCAAACAATAGCTTAACTCCTTTCATAAAGTTTAATATATGACCAGCAATATTTTACCATATTTTTATAATATTAACCATTTATAATTAAATATTTTTACATTTAATAACTTTTTTATATAAAAATCATATTTTATAATTATTTTAATTCAATATTATTGTATAATGATAAAGAATGGAGTGATTTTGTGTATAAAAGAATTTATATAGAAATAACTAATATATGTAATCTTAATTGTGCATTTTGTCCTAAAAATAAAAGAGATAAAAAGTATATGAGTGTTAATGATTTCAAAAGTATTATTAATAAAATAAAAGATGAGACAAAACATATCTATCTTCATGTTATGGGTGAACCACTACTTCATCCAGAGTTTGAAGCTATTTTAGAAAGTATAAATAATACTAATATTGAAGTTAATTTAACTACTAATGGAATATTTTTAGATAAACAAATAAATATAATTAATAATTCAAAACAAATTAGAAAAGTTGCTGTTAGTGTACAAGCTTTAGAAGAAAGTAATGTTACTGACTATAAAGAAATACTAAAAAATATATTAAATACATTGGATAATATAAGAGATGATATTATATTAGAATATCGTTTTTGGAATCATAATAAAACTATAAAAGCTAAAGATATGACTAATATAATATTAGAACACTACAATACTAAAAAACACTACCCAACTTCTCTAACTGATAATAAATATCATAATAAGATAAAACTTAAACATAATACATATATAATGTATGGTGAAACATTCACATGGCCTATAAATAGTAATGTAGAACATCAAGGTCATTGTCAAGCTTTAAAAAACCAGTTAGCAATATTAGTTGATGGTAGTGTAGTACCTTGTTGTCTAGATAATGAGGGCAAGATGGTAATAGGTAATATATTTGAATCTTCTTTAGAAGAAATAAAAAATAGTAAGTTTTACAATGAGTTATTAACTAATTTTAGAAATAATAAAAGAATTACCCAGTTATGTAAACAATGTAGTTTTAATAAATAGTTTTATATACTTCATATATTCTAATAACTTCTTTAGAATCATAGGTAGTAAATAAATCAGTACAATCAATAATGTCAATTAATTTCATATTATTAAATTCATCTAAAAATTTAATATATGAATCAGAGATGTAATAGAAATATAATTTAAATGTAATGTTATAGTTATTAACATAATTAATTATATTATTTATTACATCTTTTAATATTTTAACTGAAAATGGATTGAAAAAGTATGCACCTGTAGTGTTTTCTTCCAAACTATAATCAAGTGCATTAATATTATAAAATTTAGCTTTAAATATGTTAGACTTATCTTTATTTTCTAGTGCTTTCTTGAAAAGCCTTTCATCATATTCTATTCCTATCATCTTACATTTATTATAAAAAGCTAAATAAAAATCTACTCTCCCTTTTCCACAACCATAGTCAACTAATATATCTTTTTTACTTATATATCCACTATTAGACAATCTTTCTAACACAACATAAGGCGTTGGCTCATATGGGAAGTTTTGATAATTTGCTATAGTGTCATCTCTACCACTTGTCTTTATATTTAAACCTTGATCTAATTCTAATTCATAATCCATAATTTCATCACCTAAACTATTATACAATAATTTATTTTAATAATTATATACTAAATAAATATTATAATGATGTTAAATAATTAAAACTATTGACATTTTTTATAATAGAATATATAATATAACTAGTTAGCTATAGCTAACTATATTTTGAGCCATTAGTTAGCAATTGCTAACTTAAGGAGGACTTATGAGCAACCAATTCCAAAACACTTTAGCACTTCATTGTTCTGCAGTATTAACAAATCTAAAAGCTTCAAATTTAGTGAATTTAAATATATCTAATAATAATAAATTATATGATGATATAGCACTATTAAATAAATCTATGACTATTGCTTGTGAAATTTTAAAAGAAACAGAGAAAAACATATTATTATTAATATATAATAAGAAATTGTTAAGAAAAATAATTAATAACAAAGATAATAAAATATTTTTAAGTAATTATAATTACCATTATAAAACATTAGAAGAAGCATTAGGAGAATTAAAAAATCGTATGAAAAATGAAGTTTTCCCCCATGAAATAGGTATATTCTTAGATTATCCTAAAGAAGATATTATTGGTTATATTGAACATAAACAATGTTTATATACTGGGTATTGGAAAGTATATTCTCAAGTTGATGAAAAAAAGTGTTTATTTGAAGCCATTACTAATAGTAAGAAAAAGTTGCTAGAAATGATGAATAATGGAAATGGAATACTAAATTTAATAAAATAAGGAGATAAAATATGAAAAATATTGTTGTATATTATAGTGAAACAGGAAACACAGAGCAACTAGCAGAAATGATCAAGAATGCACTAAATTGCGAAGCACTAAATGTTAGTTTAATTGATGAAAATGACTTATTGAATTATGATAATATAATACTAGGTTGTCCAGCTCTTGGTGCTGAAGAAATATCTGATGAAATAGAAAGACTTACTGATTTTTTAGTAAATAATCTAGTAAATCAAAAAATTTATTTATTTGGTAGCTATGGTTGGGGTGATGGCGAATGGATAAGAAATTGGAGTGATAAATTTAATGGTGCATGTTCTGGTATTCTTATCTGTAACGAAGGTGTAGAAAATATCGATAATGATGATTTTAATGTCTTTATTAATGCTTTAAAATAATACTATAATTAAAAGAACTAATGGATTTTATGGTCATTAGTTCTTTTATTATCTTCTCTTCAAAATTTAGAATTTATCTAACTACTTCTTTAGAAACATATCTATGTATAATTATAATAAAATGTACCCATAAAAATGGACAACTTTGTCCTACATTGTCCAAAACAATGGACAACTTAAATGACAAATCCCAATTAATAGACTATAATACAAGAAACCCAACTAATGGACAGGAGATTTAAATTATGAGTTTAAGAGAAATACCATTTGAAACAAGAATCGAACTTTTAAAAAATCAATACATTTATGATGTCACTAAGACTTCTATTCAATTTACTGAAGAAGGTAAAATTAAAATGTTCCAAGAATTCAAAAAAGGAAAATCAGTCAGAAAAGTTTTGTCAGAATTAGGAATTATAGTTTCGCCTTTAATATTAGAGAAAACTAAACATTTAAAAGTTATCTTACAAAAGAATTTAAGCGTAAGGGTAATTTTAAACGTAAGAATATTAAACTTGTTCTTCCTCAAGCTGAGCAAATAAATAAAATTAAAGCTAAAACAAAAGAAGAATTAATTGCAGAATTAGCTATTAAAAATCAAGAGCTTGAGTTTTTAAAAAAAATTACAAAAGCGACAGAATAGAGACAATTTTGCTTATACTAGACGAAAAACCATCACTTATTTTTCAAATTATTAAAGAAACAGTTGAAAAGTAATAACATGTTATCAATTTCTTACTTATGTAAAACATCAAGTGTATCTAAATCAGGTTATTATAAATATTTATGTGATTGTGGAGTAATATTAAATAAAAAGAAAAAAGATGATGAAAAAATTGCAACAAACAATCCTCATGATGATTATGTGTTAAAGTTCTTGACATTGGGTACACATTAGATTTTATATAAAAGGGGTCAATTTTATTATACGATATGCAAAAATCAAGTTTTATAACAATATCATAATTCTCTTTAGCAAAATTTTCTACAATTGTAGTTTTACCTATTTATATTAAGTCTCTAATTATTAAAGGTTTATGTCCTGGTGTATTTTTCACTCTAATATTTTATTATAGATCTTACGTTTAAACATTTTAGTCACTTCTTCATTAATATTTTACACTTTATTCAAGGTAATACAATTAAGAATTTACACTTTTTGTCATTAATATAGCTAAAAATGACCTAATATTACTACTAGGCCATTATATAATTATTTAGTTTTAGTTAATAATACAACAGATTCTAAATTAAAAGTTCTAGGGAACATATCCACACATTCAATTTTTTCTATCTTATAACCATTTTTCAAGAAGATTTCAAGATCTCGTTTTAATGTAGTAGGTTCACAAGATATATAACATACTTTATTGATTCTTAACTTACTAACAGCATCAATAAATTGTTTAGTAGAACCATCACGAGGTGGATCCATAATAAGAGCATCAAACTTTTTACGTTCTAAGAAGAATTGATTAATTCTAGTAGTAGCATCATCACATATAAAATTTACATTATGTAAATTATTAGCTTTAGCATTCTTAATAGCATTATTTACTGAACTCTTATTACTTTCAATACTTATTACTTGTCTACACTTATTAGCAGCACATATACCTATTGTACCAATACCACTATAGGCATCTATAACTACTTCATTTTTACTTAAATTAAGCATGTCTATAGCTTTAGAGTAAAGAATCTCTACTGCTTCATGATTAATTTGGAAGAATGTAGAAGAACCAATAATAAATTTCTTATCTAATATTGAGTCAGTAATAAATCCAGGACCATATATAACTTTTTCTTTATCACCTAATACTATAGATGTACTTCTATTATTATAATTTTCAATAATAGTACTTACACCCATATTTAAATTAATTATATCTTTAACAATATCTTTTCTCTTAGGTAATACTTCACCATTAATAACTATAGTTACTAAAGATTCATTAGTTAAATTACTAGTTCTAATTAATAAGTGTCTTAGAATACCATTTCTAGATTGTTCATCATAAGCTCTTAATTTATACTTATTTAATACACCTATAATTGCTTTAATTAACTCATTAGATTTCTCATTATGTAGTTTACAATCTTCTACAGTAATAATATCGTGAGTACCTTCTTTATATAATCCACAAGTTAATTGATGTCTTTTTGATTCTTTAAATGTAACTTGAACCTTATTACGATAATTAAGTTCATTAGACATAAAGTTTATATTAATCTTATGTTTATAAATATCTTTAAATAAATTATTAATATATCTTTCTTTAATAACTTGTTCATTCTTGTAATCAATATGAAGATATTGACAACCACCACATTCATAGAACTTATTACAAGCTAATTTAATTCTATCTTTCGATTCTGTATAGATATGAGTAAGTTCATATCTTTTCTTTTTTATTAATTCTACTTCTTCACCTAATAATACACCAGGTACGAAAACTTTTTGTTTATTTATATTAAAGACCGCTTTACCATCAGCCATTACACTTTCACATTTTACTCTCATACTAACACCCAATTAAATAATCTTAGTAGTCCATTTTTCAGCATCTATTATTTCATCTACAATATCTTCATAGAATTCTTTTTCATGACATACTAATATAATAGTACCCTTATATGCTTTTAAAGCATCTTTTAATGCTTCTTTAGCTAATACGTCTAAATGGTTAGTAGGCTCATCTAGAATTAATGTATTAGTTTCTTGGTTACATAAGATAGCTAATCTAACTTTAGCTGCCTCACCACCTGATAAAACCATCATTAAAGATTCAATCTTATCTTTAGTTAAACCTACAGCTGCTAGCATACCACGGACTTCAGCATTAGTTAAATAAGGGTAGAAACTCCAAAAATAATCTAATGCCGTTTTATCTAGCATAACTGCTTCTTGTTCAAAATAACCATATTTAATATTATAATCTAATTGAACAGTACCACTTAATGGTTTAATTAGACCTAACATTGTCTTAAGTAATGTTGATTTACCAATACCATTGGCACCTCGTATAGCAACCTTTTTACCACGTTCTATAACTAAATCAAAAGGTTTAGATAAAGGTGTATCGTAACCTGTAACTAAGTCTCGACAATCGACTACAAATTTACCACTAGAATTAGCTTTTTGAAAATTAAATGTAGGCTTAACTTGTTCTTTTGCCTTGTCAATAATTTCCATCTTATCTAGAATTCTTTGTTTAGATTTAGCTAAATTTGATGTAGCAACCCTAGCTTTATTTTTAGCTATAAATGTTTCTAACTTTTGAATTTCCTTTTGTTGTTTTTCATATGCTATATTTTGATGTTTCTTTTTTAACTCATACATTTCCATAAACTTATCATAGTTACCTGTATAACGTGTTAAAATACCATCTTCCATATGATAAATAACATTTACTACACTATTTAAGAAAGGCATATCATGACTAACAAGAATAAAGGCATTCTCATAGTTTTCTAAATATCTTTGTAACCAGTTAACTTGATCTTCATCAAGGAAGTTTGTAGGTTCATCTAAAATTAAAATCATAGGTTTAGCTAATAAAAGTTTAGTTAATAATACTTTAGCTCTTTGACCACCAGACAATTCTTCAACATCACGATCTAAACCTATTTCTTGTAAGCCTAAACCACTTGCTACTTCCTCAATTTTACTATCAAGTTCATAAAATCCATTATGTTCTAATTCAGATTGGATCTCACCAATTTCTTCTAACATTTTATTAATTTCATCATCACTAGCAGAACCCATTTTCTCATACATGTCCATAATTTCTTTTTCTAAGTCATACATATAAGAGAAAGCTTCACGTAAAACATCACGAATAGTCTTACCACGAGTTAAACTAGAGTATTGATCTAGGTAACCTGTAGTTATACGTTTGCACCATTCAATTTTACCAGCATCAGGTGTAAGAGAACCAGTAATCATTTTAATGAATGTTGATTTACCTTCACCATTCATACCAATTAAACCTATATGTTCACCCTTATGCATTACAAAGGATGCATCTTCTAAGATAGTTCTATTACCAAAAGAAAATGATACATTACTTACTTTTAATACACTCATAATTACTCCTTCTCTACTAAAGCTTTAATAGCTTCTTTATCTAAACGGTGTAAACACCAAAAATCTAAGTTTTTAGCACCCATTGATTTATAGAAATCTAAACTCTTTTGATTCCAGTCTAAACAAATCCAGTCTATACGGTCTAAATTCTCCTCTATAGCTTTCTCGGCTAAAAATTTAAAACATGTTTTTCCAAAGCCTTGACGTCTATATTCTTCAAGTACGAAAATATCTTCTATATATAAATTTTTATAACCCGTAAATGAGCTAAAATTATAGAAATATAATAAATATCCTGCAATTTTATCATCACAATATAGTAATTCACACATTGCTGTATGTTCAACAAATATTGACTTAAATAAACTTTCTTTTGATGCTGTTACTTCATGACGTAACTTTTCATATTCTGCCATTTTATAGATTAAATCTAATAAAATATCTATTTGATTTTCTTTAATTTTTCTAATCTCTAACACAATTAAACCTCACACAACAATATAAATTACGCCTTTATTATATTCACATTTATTTTCTCTTAATAAATCTTTATATTTAAATTTTTGATAATTAACATTAAATATATCTAAATATTCACCAGGCAAAAACCCTTTGATTTGTCTTTTAGTATCATAATACTCTAAACGTTCTAAGATAGCTGTTTTAATCTTATGTGTACTACCACTAGCACCATATCCTACAACCAGCATAACAATCTTCATTCGTCCTCTTCTAGCTAAACCAATCGCAACATCTAGTTCATATAGAGCTTCTACTACACTATGTTTATGTAAATCTTTTCTATAAATCATAATATATAAGAAAAAAAAGAGACCGGAGCCTCTAATTTTTATTACTTATATTTTTTACGAGCCTCTTGACGTTTTTGTTTGCGTACATCACTAGGTTTTAGGTAATATTGACGTTTTTTCGCCTCTTGTAAGTTACCTGATTTTGACACATCGCGTTTAAAACGACGTAGAGCGTCATCAAGAGTTTCTTTTTCACGTACTACTATTTTTGGCATGCTAAGCCTCCTTCCAAGGACGAATTCCTATGTAATTATACATAATTTTTAGATGAATGTAAATAGTTAAATTACATTTTTTATCCATTTTACAAAAATTGTCACATCAATATGCATTTGACTCCTTACCAAATCTAGAAATTGACATTTTACAAATTTATTAAATCCTAAATTTAAATTAAAATATATATTAAACTTTAAATATTACTAAATAAAAATGTTCTGTAAACCATAATGAAAAGTATGAATCTTCAAATTTATCATATACTTACAGAACGTATTTATATATTTATATGAAATTATATAAATAAACTTATAATTTTAATAATAATATGAACTAATATAGAAAAACTAGCATAACCAAATCCAAGACCAGTTATAAGTCTTCTTATATTGTTACTTTTACAAATATTATATAGTTGCAAAGTGCCATCTATTACCAATAATAATATAAGAAGAATATTTAAATACATATTACCATATGTAAATACTGTTATTATCGGTCCTAACAAAAGAAAACCTAAATATATGCCTGTACATCTAGCACAAACTGGAAATTGCATACCATGATAAAAGAAACTTCTATCCTGTAATTGGTGACATTTACAGTACTTATTACCAATACACATTAATTTCTTCCATCTTTTGTACGTTTTATTAGTATGAGTATAATTAGAACTCATGTCCACACTTTTGACATTTTCTTACTGTCTTTCCTTCATCTTTATTCTTAATACCACATAATAAACCTAATGGTCCACATAGAGCAAGACCACAAATACCACTAACTAAATTATAATTTTGTTTATCTTCATATCTTACAAAGCTAATTTGTGTTGAACCACACTTTGGACAATGAATTAAATCATCATTAATATCAGATTGAGTAGATTGCCCACAATTAGAACAAAACTTAGAATCGTTATGCAATTTAGAGCCGCATTTAGTACAATATCTTTCTTTAACTTCTTCTAACGTTTTTACTTCATATATATTTGAATCTTCATTATATGATTCTTTATCTAACGAATAATCATCTGTTAATTCACTACCACATTTAGAACAAAACTTAGCTTCTTCTTCATTAGAAGCTCCACAATTTAAACAAACTACTTTACCCACAAAAAAATCCCTTTCTTATACTAATTCTCCATAAACAATATCATCAACTATACTTGTAACTTTAACTTTTTGATTACTCTTAATTAAATTAGAGTCTCCTTTAAAATGTACTTTTATATAATTTGAACTATGACCACATAAGTAACCATCACTATCTAATTGTTCTACAATAATATCTAAAGTATGACCAATATAATTTTGTTCATACTTGTGTTGTAATTCTAAACTTAATTCTCCTAATAATTTAGCACGTGCCTTTTTAATTAAACCATTTACTTGAGGCATATCTGCAGCCTTAGTATTTTCACGTCTTGAATAAGGGAACACATGTAATCCAGTAAATCCAACCTTCTTAATGAACTCCACTGTATCATCAAAATCATCATTTGTTTCATAAGGGAAACCAACAATAACATCCGTAGTGATTGCTATATCGGATCTAACCAGTCTAATTTTCTCTACTTTAGCTAAAAATTCAGTAGTATTATATGGTCTATTCATTAATTTTAGTATTTTATCACATCCACATTGTAAAGGTAGATGTAAATGATTTGCTAAGACTTTATTAGTTCTCATCAGCTCTATTAATTTATCATCTATTTCATTGATTTCTATAGAAGATAATCTTAATCTTTTTAATTTAGGTACCTCATTTAAAATTCTTTCTATTAAATCACATAATTTAGTACCATTATCATTATATTTTCCAGTATGAATACCAGATAATACAACTTCTTCATAACCATCATTAGTAATATTAATTAATTCCTCAATTACACTATCACAATTTTTACTTCTAATTGGTCCTCTAGCATATGGTATTATACAGTAAGCACAAAATTGATTACAACCATCTTGAATCTTCACAAATGCTCTAGAATGGTCATATGTCGTTACCTCAAACTTTTCAAAATCTTTTTTACGCATGATATCTATTACTTCATAGTACTTTTCATGAGTCTTAAAGTATTCCTCTAATAAATTAGGTAATTCTAATTTATTACCATTACCTAATATAATATCAGCATCCACTCTAACATCACGTTTAGTTTGTACATAACACCCCATCAAACAAATACAAGCATTAGGATTTAATCTTCTAGCTTTACTAACCATTTGTCTACTCTTTTGATCTGCAGTATTTGTAACAGTACAAGTGTTTATTACAAATACATCACAAGCACTTGAAGGTTCAATTATGCTATAACCTCTTTTAACTAATTCTTGTTCTAAAGCATTTGATTCATATATATTAACTTTACAACCCAAGGTAATAAACCCTACTTTTTTCATTTATTTAGTCAACTCCATTTCATAACTAATACTACTTAATACATAAAAAACTACTGTTTCAGTTCTTAAGATTCTCTTACCTAAAGCCCCAACTTTAGCACCTTTATCTATTAAATAGTTAACTTCTTCTTCTGCTAAGCCACCTTCAGGGCCTATTATAAAAGCAATGTTTGAATTTACTTTTATATTAGATATTAAAGCTTTAAATTCTTTATATTCTCCATTTTTAGCACTTTCTTCAAAACAAACAAAGATATAATCATATAAACTAAAATCAATATCCTTTAACTTTGTAAAATTATTAACTAAAGGTGCTAAAGCTCTATTACTTTGTTCTGCAGCTTCCTTAGATATCTTATTAAATCTTTCTATTTTACTAACTTTTCTTTTTTCATCAACATTAAATTGTGTTCTACTAGTAAGTACTGGAGTAAATGCATAAGCCCCTAATTCTACACCATGTTTGATAATGTCTTCAAATTTATCTCCTTTAGGATATCCTTGTAATATATGTACATTTACAGGTAGTTCATTATTAATATCTAGTTCTTCTTTAATATCAAAAGTAACAATCTTTTCTTTAATGCTAGTTAACTCTACTAAATAAGTCTTTAAATTGTGACCTATAAGTACGTTATCCCCAACTTTAGAACGCATTACTTTACAAATATGAAATGCATCTCTAGATGTAATACTATTTGTATTAAAATCATTATCATCAATAAAATATTTTTGCATATCTTAATTGAGCTAATAGCTCAAGCTCACATCCTTTTTAATAATATCTATAATATTATAACAAATTTTATAATTTTTATCTAATAATACTCTCTATAAAAAAACATGACATCTATCTATATAGATGCCATGCAATTACTATTTAAATAAATTTTTGAAACCTTCTTTAAAAGATTCCCAAGGATTTTTCTTTTCAGTAGATTCAACTTTTAATAATTTCTTATAAAGTTCTTTTTCTTCTTCAGTTAAGTTCTTAGGTACTTTAACGATTAATTCTACTATTTGGTCGCCTTTACCCATACCACGGATGTTCTTTACACCTTTATTCTTTATTACTAACTTATCACCATATTGAGTACCTGCAGGAATCTTTAATTCCTCATTACCCCAAATTGTAGGTACAACTATCTTATCACCTAAAGCAGCTTGAGTAGAACTAATTGGAATTTGTAATAAAATATTAGAACCATTTCTAATGAATTTTTCATGTGGTTTTACATTAATATCAATGTATAAATCACCATCATGACCTCCATTAATACCACCTTGACCATAACCTTCAACACGAATACTCATACCATCAAGAATACCTTCTGGAATATTAATTTCCTTATTCTTAACTACTTTAACACGGCCTTCACCATTACATTTTGGACACTTCTTAGTAATTTCTTTACCTGTACCTTTACAACGTGGACATTGTTGTTGTACTTGTGTCATACCGAATATAGATTGTTGACGGCGTAAAATATAACCTGAACCACCACAATCAGGACATGTATGAATATCATTTTTTGAATAAGCCCCAGTACCACCACATTGTGTACAATCTTCATATTTAGATACTTTAATAGTCTTTTTAGCCCCAAAACATGCTTCTTCAAAACTAATAGTTAGGGTACCATGAATATCTTCACCATCCATTGGTCCATTTTGTGATTGTCTTTGTCCACCACCAAAGAATGAACTAAAGATATCCTCAAAACCCCCGAAACCACCAGCACTACTAAAGCCACCAAAGCCTCCGAAACCACCAGCACCAGCATTAGCACCATCAAAACCAAAATTATCGTAGTTCTTACGTTTAGTTTCGTCACCTAACACTTCATAGGCTTCATTAATTTCTTTTAATTTATCTTCTGCACCTGGTTCTTTATTAATATCTGGGTGATATTTTTTAGCTAAAGAACGATATGCTTTTTTAATTTCATCTTGACTAGCTGTTTTAGACACACCTAAAACTTCATAGTAATCTCTTTTTTGAGCCATAAAGTCATCTCCTTTTTACACAAGAATAAGGGGGGCCAAGTATTTGACCCTCCTTTTTATATATTATTGAACATCTGAGAAGTCAGCATCAACTACATTATCGTCAGCTTTACCTTGGCCATTAGCACCTTGGTTATTAGCTTGTGCTTCTTGGTATGCCTTCATAGCAATTCCTTGAGCAACTTTTTCTAAAGCTTCTTTCTTAGCTTTAATGTCATTAATATCTTTCTTTTGTAAAGCTTCTTCTAACTCTTTAATTAAACGTTCAGCTTCAGCTTTTTCATTTGGATCAACATTCTTTAAATCACCTAAAGCTTTATTAGTACTGAAGATTAAATTATTAGCTTCATTTACAATATCTGCTTCTTCTTTACGTCTCTTATCAGCATCAGCATTTTCTTCAGCTTCTCTTACCATACGGTTGATTTCATCATCTGATAAACCATTACCATTTTGAATAGTAATATTTTGACTCTTACCAGTACCTAAGTCTTTAGCACTTACATTAACGATACCGTTAGCATCAATATCAAATTTAACTTCAATTTGAGGAACACCACGTGGAGCAGCAGGAATATCACTTAATTGGAAACGTCCTAAAGTCTTGTTATCTGCAGCCATTGGTCTTTCACCTTGTAATACATGGATATCTACTGCTGGTTGATTATCTGCAGCTGTAGAGAATACTTGTGATTTAGAGCAAGGAATTGTAGTATTTCTTTCAATTAATTTAGTGAATACACCACCTAAAGTTTCGATACCTAATGATAATGGTGTAACGTCTAATAATAATACATCTTTAACATCACCAGCTAATACACCACCTTGAATTGCAGCACCCATAGCTACAACTTCATCTGGGTTAACTGATTTATTAGGAGCTTTACCTAATTCTCTTTGTACTAAATCTTGTACAGCAGGAATACGAGTAGAACCACCTACTAATAATACTTGATCAATATCTTTAGCTGTTAATTTAGCGTCACTTAATGCTCTACGAACTGGATTTAAACATCTATCAACTAAACCTTCAGTTAATTGGTTAAATTTAACTCTAGTTAAAGTTTGATTTAAGTGAACTGGCATACCATTAGCCATAGAAATGAATGGTAAGTTAATTTCTACAGTTGTAATACCTGATAAATCTTTCTTAGCTTTTTCAGCAGCATCTTTTAAACGTTGTAAAGCCATCTTATCTTGACGTAAATCAATACCTTGTTCAGCTTTGAAACCATCTATTAACCAATCAACGATAGCATTATCAAAGTCATCACCACCAAGTAAGTTATCACCAGCAGTTGATAATACTTCGAAAGTACCATCAGCTAATGAAAGGATAGACACATCAAATGTACCACCACCAAGGTCAAATACTAAAACTGTTTGTTCTTTGTCAGTTTTATCAATACCATATGCTAATGCAGCAGCAGTTGGTTCATTGATAATACGCATAACTTCTAAACCAGCAATCTTACCAGCATCTTTAGTAGCTTGTCTTTGAGCATCATTGAAATATGCAGGAACTGTAATAACAGCTTTATCTACAGTTTCACCTAAATAAGCTTCTGCAGTTTTCTTTAAGTTTTGTAAGATCATAGCACTAATTTCTTGTGGAGTATATTTCTTACCATTAATATCTACTCTATAATTAGCATCACCCATATGACGTTTAATAGAGCTTACTGTATTTGGATTAGTAACAGCTTGTCTTTTAGCTACTTCACCAACTTGAATTTCATCACCTTTAAATGCTACTACAGATGGAGTAGTACGAACACCTTCAGGGTTAGTGATAACCTTAGCTTCACCAGCCTCCATAATAGCAACACATGAATTTGTAGTACCTAAGTCAATACCAATAATTTTATTTCCCATAATATTTATCTCCTTTATTCACTAATATTTTCTTCTTTTGATTCTTCTGTTTTTTTGCTTATAGCAACATGAACCATACATGGTCTTAAAATTCTTTCTTTAAACATATAACCTGTTTGTAATACTTTTAAGACTTTACTTTCTTCTAAACCTTCTTGTTCTTCACTTGATACAACTTGCATTGTAGCAGGATCAAACACTTGGTCTACTTTACATTCAATTTCTTTTAAACCTTCATTATTTAATACTCCAATTAATTGATTAGCAATCATTTGGAATCCATATAAATAATTTTGTAGTTCAGGTGAACTAACAGGTGCATTAACAACCTTAACTAACATATCAATAGGATTGATTAATTCTTCAATAACTTTCATTGAAGCATATTTACGTTCATTAACCATTTCCTCTTTCATTCTACGTCTAGTAGTTTGTGTTTCTGCAATTTCCTTTAAAGCATTAGCTTTAGTTTCTTCTAATTCTCTCTCTAGACGAGCGATTTCTTCTTTTAACTTTAATACTTTCGCATCTTTCTTTTCTTTCTTAGGCTTCTCTTCTTTTTGAGGAGCACCTTCAGCCTCTAGAGTTTCAGTTTCTTTAATTTCCTCGTTCAATTTAAGACCTCCATTATTTATATATTTTTGGAAGGTTATTCGCAACATATTCCAACAATGGAATGTTACGATTATACTTCATTCTCTTAGGACCAACTAAACATAAAGTTCCAAATTCATTTTCATCTAAGTAGTAAGGAATTGTAATAATTGAACAATCATCTAAACCTATATCTAGATTCTCACTACCAATTCTAACTTGAAGATTATGGTCAGTCTCTAACATATATTCTTTTAATTTATCTTCATCAATAACTTTGATTATTTTTGAAATAGTATCTATATTTTTAAATTCTTCATGTTTAATTAGCTGACTCATACCAGCTTGAAAACATTCATTATTCATAAACGCTGAGAAACCTTTAATAAGGAAGTTAAATACTTCATCTCTAAAATCAACCATTTGTCTTAATCTTGGTTTCATAGCTTCTCTTGTTAATATTTCTCTTATTTCAAAAATACCTTGATCATACATAGCTACATCAAACATAGCTATTATTTTTAATAGATCATCCATTAAAAACTCTTTTGGAATAGTTATCTTTTGACTCTTAACAACACCTGTATTAGTAACTATAAGTAATAATGCTTCATTATTTGTCAATGGAACAATTTCCATTTTCTTAACACGAGCATAATAACTACTACTACCTATCATAGCTGTATAACAACCAGTCTCCTTACTTAAGAAATTAATAATATCTTTTATTTTATCTTCCTTGTTTAACTGTTTGTTATTTAAGATTCTATTAATAAAGTCATAACTATCTTTTACACGATCATCTCTAATTAATAGATTATCTACATAATATCTATACCCAAGTTCAGAGGGAGCGCGACCACTTGATGTATGTGTCTTTTCTAAGTAGCCTAATTCTTCTAAAGCTTGCATATCATAACGGATAGTTGCTGAAGAATATTTAAGATAAGGTTTATTTGTCAATAGTTTAGAACCTACAGGTTCATTACTATCTACATACTCCTCAACTATAGCTTTTAAAATTAGTTTTTGTCTATTAGATAACACTTAATCACCTCATTTGCACTACTCTACCTTGAGTGCAAATATATTATATAACATATGTTTGGCACAGTCAAGCTATTAGTGCTAAAAACTTAAAATATTTCTTTGAAATAAAAAAGAGTTACTATAAGTAACTCAATTTATATTATCTATATGGATTAAACTTTGATTCTTCTCTAATAGTAGTTTTAGAGTCATGTCCAGGATATACTTTTATATTATTATTAAGTTCTAATAATTTCTTAATACTATCCCTTAACTTCTTCTCATTACCTGTAGGAAAATCACTTCTTCCAACACTGTGGTAAAACATTGTATCACCACTAAATAGTTTGTCACCAATAAGGTAACAACAAGAACCATTAGTATGGCCTGGAGTATAAATAACTTTAATATCTAAACCTATTAAATTTATTATATCCCCATCATTTACATATCTAAAATCTAAATTATTTGGTAAAAACGACTTTTTGCCTAACATTTGATATAGATTATAATCATCATTTTCAATTAAAGCTTTTTCTAAAGAATAACAATAAATTGGACAATTAAAATATCTAATACCATCAATATGGTCAACATGACCATGAGTTAATAATATACCCTTTACATTATATTTAGTATTAATATCTTCCGCATAATCTTTTAAAGATAATGTTGGATCAATAATTATACATTCATTTTTATTATTAGATAATACATAAGTATTAGTAAAAAAGATACCAGTTGTAATAGTTTCTAGCATAAATCCTCCCAAAAAGAAAAAAAGCTTTTATATAAAAGCTTATTTCTTTTCTCTATGAACTGTTTGTTTTTGGCAATGTTTACAGTATTTCTTGAACTCCATTCTCTCAGGAGTAGTCTTCTTGTTTTTATCTGTATAGTAATTTTCGTTCTTACATTCAGTACAAACCAATTTAACTAAATCACGCATAATATCCCTCCAGACATAGTGATAATTTTACAAAAAGATTATAACAAAATCAAGCTTCTATTTCAATAGACATATAATAAAAATAGAAAAAAGAAGAGAAAAAAGGTTCTCTTCTAATTAGACGGTTGTATAAATCGATTAACAATCGTTGATATAGGGGATTTACAAACGATTTAATGTAGGGGATTACATTATTTAAATAGATTCACAACCTAGTTAGTATTATAATACTTTTATCTTGATATTTCAATATTATTGTAAACTTTATGACAAAAATCCACTTTTGTACACTAAATATAGTGATACTTTAAATTATAATTATTAATTAATATGTGCTATAATTAATAAAGAAAGGGGTTAATTATGACTAAAAGAACTGAGACAAGAGTAATAAATGTTGGTGGACTTAAATTAGGACACAATGATCATGTATATATACAAAGTATGACTAATACAAAAACAAAGGATGTAAATGCCACAGTAAAACAAATATTAGAATTAGAAAAGTATGGTTGTGAAATTATACGTTGTTGTGTACTTGATATAAAGGACGCTAAAGCGTTAGGTGAGATTAAGAAACAAATCCATATACCATTAGTAGCTGATATACACTTTGATCCTGAACTCGCACTTGAAGCTATTAGACAAGGCGTAGATAAAATCAGGCTTAATCCAGGTAATATAAAAGATAAAGATAAAATTATTGAAATTGTTAATCTTGCGAAAGAACATCATATACCAATTAGAATAGGTGTAAATGGGGGAAGCCTACCTAAAGATTTACCTTTAACAAAAGAAGGTTTAGTTGAAGCAGCAATGCGTCATATTAGAATATTAGAGGAATTAGACTTCCATGATATAGCTATTTCTATTAAAACTTCTTCTATTAACTTATGTTATGAAGCATATAAACTTGCTAGTGAGACATTCAAATACCCACTACATGTTGGTATAACTGAAGCTGGTACATCATTTAGCGGTTTAATTAAAAGTGCCATGGGTATAGGTAAAATATTAGATTTAGGTATAGGTAACACAATTAGAGTATCACTTACAGATGATCCAGTTTTAGAAGTAAAAGCTGCTAAAGAGATACTAAACAACTTGGGCTTAATAAATAATTATCCTACACTAACGAGTTGTCCAACATGTGGTAGATGCCAATATGATATGATACCTATTGCGAAAGCAGTTGAAGAATTCTTACATACAGTTAACAAAGATATAAAAGTAGCTGTTATGGGATGTGCTGTTAATGGACCTGGTGAAGCTAAAGAAGCTGATTTAGGTATTGCGGGTGGTAAAGGTGAAGCACTACTATTTAAAAAAGGCAAAATAGTAAGAAAAATCAAAGAAGAAAATATATTAGAAGAATTAAAGAAAGAAATATTAGCATATTAAGAAAAAAACTATAAAGCCATTAGTTATAAAACTAAGACTTTATAGTTTTTTTAT
>SAMEA103957793__coassemble_152_pt1 | contig 26657 bp, 29 predicted proteins | sample SAMEA103957793__metabat2_high_PE_005 | metagenome-assembled genome bin SAMEA103957793 (sample SAMEA103957793) | gut metagenome | biome: gut; material: feces | host: Canis lupus familiaris | collected 2014 | reverse complement strand
TGTAGCGCCGTATACGAGACCCGTACGTACGGTGCAATGAGAGGGACGAGAAAAAATTTATTTCTCTCTCTACTCTATTAGAAATTAATTATGCTATAATGTTATTAATGACTAAGGAGTGAATTTTAATATGTCTAAGAAAAAGAAGACTAAAGTTGTAAGTTATGTAAAAGTTAGAAACAAACAATATGATAAACTTATATCAATAGGTACTGCTATATTAATAGCATTAACATTAATACTATTTATGGTATGTCCTGTAGTTAAAACTGATGTACAAGGTTTTGAAGCCCGTTCATTTACTGGTTACCAATTAATGTTTGGCTATGGTAATTTTATCAAACCTAGTTGGTACGCACTATTAATTGGTATCTTCTTATTTGTATGTCTAGTTTTAAATATTATAGGTATTTTCAAAAAGAAATATTGTTTAATTAGTGGTATTGCACTAGTACTTGTAGGTTTAGGTTTTATATTTGTTAAAAGCGTTATAATTAAAGGTGATGCATATACAAGTTTATTGGGTTTAGAATTTAAGAACATGCCACTTATGTATATTTGTCTATCATTTAACTTTATAGCTGCACTAGGAGAAATCTATATAACTAGTGATGAAAATTTCTAAATTTATAAAAAATGAAGTAGATTTTAATATTTACTTCATTTTTTATTTGTATTAACTAAAAAATACGCTATATATTAAGCTAATTTTCCCTTAATACTAGACAAAAAGTTAATTATAATCTATAATATAATAGAAAAGTGATGAGAAGAAGAATAATATACTAGACCTTTAAGAGAGCTTATGTTTGGTGCGAATAAGTAGTGAGGTATATTGGACAACATCTTCAAGCGATAGAAGAATTAATTAGAACTATCCGTTGCTGGCGTTAACAGTCTAGAGAGCTAATATTTTTATATTAGAACTAAGGTGGTACCGCGCTCAAAATGCGTCCTTAGAAGAAGTATTTTGTAACGGAGGAAAATATTTATATGAGAGATTTAATTTGGCAATTATATGAAGACTTTAACTCATATGATGGCAAAGAAGTTTTAATTCGTGGTTGGGTTAGAAATAACCGTGACCAAAAATCATTTGGTTTTTTAATGGTAAACGATGGCACACATTTTAATACAGTTCAAGTTGTATATGATGAAGCTACAGAAGGGTTCTTAGATGCTAAGAAATTTAGAGTAGGTGTTTCTGTAGAGGTAGTAGGTACTCTTGTTTTAACTCCAGAATTAGCACAACCTTTTGAAATTAAGGCTAAGAGTGTAAAACTATTAGGTGACTGTCCAGAAAACTACCCTATTCAACCTAAACGTCATACAAGAGAATTTTTAAGAGAAAATGCCCATCTTAGACCAAGAACGAATTTATTTAATGCAGTATTTAGATTAAGAAGTGTTGCTGCTAAAGCTATACATGACTTTTTCCAAGCTAAAAAATTCGTATACGTTCATACACCACTTATAACAGCAAATGATGGTGAGGGTGCAGGACAAATGTTTCAAGTTACTACACTTGATTTAGAAAAAGTTGCTAAAGGAGGTACGGTAGATTACTCAAAAGATTTCTTTGGTAAACCAGCAAACTTAACAGTTACTGGTCAATTAGAAGCAGAAACATATGCAATGGCGTTTAGTAATGTTTATACATTTGGCCCTACTTTTAGAGCAGAAAACTCAAATACACAACGTCATGCTTCAGAGTTCTGGATGATTGAACCAGAAATGGCATTTGCAAACTTAGACGATATTATGGATATTATGGAAGAAATGATTAAATATATCATTAATAATTGTTTAACTAATGCTCCTTATGAAATGGAATTCTTTGATAAATTTGTAGAAAAAGGATTAATTAGCAGATTAAAAGCAGTTGCAGATTCTAATTTTGTAAGAATTTCTCATGAAGATGCAATTACAATTTTAAGAAATGCAAATGTTAAGTTTGAAAACGAACCAAAATACGGTCATGATTTAGCTACAGAGCATGAAAAATATTTAACTGAAAAGCACTTTAAATCCCCAGTGTTTGTTACAAACTGGCCTAAGGATATTAAGGCATTCTATATGCGTTTAAATGACGATAACAAGACAGTTGCTGCTGTAGATTTATTAGTACCAGGTTCTGGAGAACTTTGTGGTGGTTCACAAAGAGAAGAACGTTTAGATTTATTATTAAAACGTATGGATGAAATTGGTATTGCTAGAGAACCAATGGAATGGTACTTAGATACTAGAAGATATGGTGGATGTATTCACAGTGGTTTTGGTATGGGATTTGAAAGATTAATTATGTACCTAACAGGTGTTGAAAACATCAGAGATGTCATTCCATTCCCTAGAACACCTAAAAATCTAGAATTTTAGTAAAATTTTGAAAGTTGTATTAATAAATAAATAGGATTATAATTAAATCTTATTTAAATATTGAATATGGATGTAAATTAATTCTATTTAATCGTAAAATTACCTTAAAACGCTTTTAATGAGTGACTTATTATGTTAAAATTAATGTGATACGAAAAAAGATTAAGGACTTTTTTGTATATAAATTCGGAGGATTTTATGAAAGTTGTATTAAAAAATTTAACTAAAGTTTTCACTAACAAGAAAACTAAAAGAGAAGTTAGAGCTGTAGACAACTTAGATATCGAAATCCCAGATGGTAAACTAATTGGTTTATTAGGTCCATCAGGGTGTGGTAAATCTACAACTCTATACATGATCAGTGGTTTAGAAAAACCTACTGATGGTCAAATTTTCTTTGGTGATAATGATGTTACTGACTTACCTCCTCAAGCAAGAGGTATTGGTTTAGTTTTCCAAAACTATGCATTATATCCACATATGACTGTAATGCAAAACATTATGTTCCCATTAATCAATAACAAAGTTAAGAAAAAAGAAGCTGCAGAACGTGCATACAACGCTGCTAAATTAGTTCAAATTGAAGACCTTTTAGAACGTAAGCCTTCAGAACTATCTGGTGGTCAACAACAACGTGTAGCTATCGCTCGTGCTTTAGTTAAAGAACCAAATGTTTTATTACTAGATGAGCCTTTATCAAACTTAGATGCTCGTTTACGTTTACAAACTCGTGAAGAAATTAAACGTATTCAACAAGAAACAGGTGTAACTACAATATTCGTTACACATGACCAAGAAGAAGCGATGAGTATTTCTGATTATATCGTAGTTATGAAATTAGGTGTACTTCAACAAGTTGGTAGACCTCAAGATATTTATGATGATCCAGTTAACTTATTCGTAGCTAACTTCTTAGGTACTCCACCTATCAATATTTTTAAGGGTGAAATTAAAGGTGGAAAAGTATTCATTGGCAATGAAGCTATTATGGATACAAATTATGAAGATCAAAAGATTTTTGTAGGTATTCGTCCTGAAGGATTTATTGTTGATCCAAATGGTGTATTAACTACTCAAATCCGTAACGTAGAAGTTATGGGTAGAGATGTTACTATTGTTTCTACAAATGAATTCAGTACAAAACCTACAATTAGAACTATTATTGATGCTGATAATAAGTTCAATGTTACTGGTGATATTAAGTTTAACTTAAAACCTAACAAAGTATTCTTATTCAGCGCAGAAACAGAAGAGAGGTTGAGATAATGGCAAATGTTTCAACTTCTGATAATACTGTAGAGTTAAAAAAGGTTAGAAAACCTGGTAAGTTTATGTCTGCATTAGCTGGTCAAAAGGGATATGTTTATTTATTACCAGCAATGGTTTTCTTATTAATATTTACAATTTATCCAATTATTAACACTGTATTTATTTCATTTTTAAATAATTATGATGGTGCAGGTTTAGATTTAATAATTGAGGGTGTTGGTTTTGAAGGCTTTGGTATACAAAACTTTGTGAAGGTTTTAGAATATCCATTATTCAAAACGGCGTTGGTTAACACATTGATATTTGCTTTTATTTCAGTGCCAATTTCGCTGATTTTAGCATTACTAATTTCAGTTTGGTTAAATAATATTAAATGGTTACAAAAATTATACCAAACAGTATTCTTTTTACCATACTTAACTAATGCTATCGCAATTGGTGCTGTATTTATGGCAATGTTCAATATTATTTCTCCTACAGGACAAATTGAAAATGCTACATCTTTAGGTTTTATAAATACTATTTTAAATGCATTTGGTATTCCAGCAATTAAATGGGTTAATATAGGTGCTAATGTTTGGGCACAACGTACAGTGGTTCTATTATACTCAATTTGGAATGGTTTGCCATTTAAGATTTTAATTATTTTCTCAGCATTACAAAGTGTAAATAAACAATATTATGATGCAGCAAAGATTGATGGTGCTAACAAAAACAGAACACTATGGAAGGTTACAGTTCCTTTAATTTCTCCTATGTTATCATATCTATTAGTTACTGGTTTTATGGGTGGATTAAAAGAATATTCATCAGTTCTTGGTATCTTTGGAGATAAGATGGGTGCATCTAATGGTGAAATGCAAACAATGGTAGGTTTCATTTATGACTCATTGAGTACAGACCATGTTGGTTGGGCTGCAGCAGGTGCACTATACTTGTTTGCAATAATTTTAGTATTTACAATTATAAACTTATACTTAAGTAAGAAACGTGTACACTATTAGGAGGATTATATAATGGATAATAATTTAGATTTACAATTAGAAAAATTCTCTAAGCAAGTAGCACGCGAAAAGAAATGGGCACCAGTTAAAACAATTACTAGCCAAACTATATTATATATAGTATTGACTATAGCTGCGATTATTTCTATTTTCCCATTTGTGTTCATGGTTTTATCATCTTTTATGTCTGATATGCAATATAGAAATTTCACTAATATATCAGATATTATGCCTCAACCATGGGTGTTTTCTAATTATGCTGATGCTTTAGCACATGATATTACAAATGGTGTAACATTTGGTGTTGTATTAACAAATACAATTCTTACAGCTTTAACATCTACTATTTTAGGTATGGTAGTATTAATTTTAGCTGCATTTGCTTTTGCTCGTTTAGAGTTCAAAGGTAAGGATGCAATATTTGGTTTATTATTATTAACAATGATGATTCCTGGTGAATTATTTACTATTACAAATTATACGACAATATTTGCATTCAAATTAAATGGTACTTTAACAGCATTGATCGTTCCTTTCATGGTTAGTGTTTATTATATATATCTATTAAGAAATAATTTTAAACAAGTACCGGAGGAACTATATAAAGCTGCTAAAGTAGATGGTGTAGGAGATTTTAAATATTTATTAACAGTAATGATTCCTTTAGCCGCACCTACACTTATCTCTATATTTATTTTAAAAATTATTGCTGTATGGAACTCATACATTTGGCCAAACCTAGTAAATGCTGGTTCTTCAGCATTACTAATTTCTAACTGGATGGCTACAGCTGGTAGACCTGCTAATGGTTCTTCAGAAGTTGTTATTCCAATTAAAATGGCTGCTGCAATAATAGTAACATTACCCTTATTAATTGTATTTATTTGTTTTAGAAAATACATAATGCGTGGTGTTTCAAAAAGTGGTATTAAAGGATAAAATATTTAAGGAGAAGATTATAATGAAAAAAGGACAAATTTTAGCGACAACTTTAATAAGCTCTGTAGCGTTATTAAGTTTAGCATCTTGCGGTGGAAACAGTGGTAAAAAAGTTATTAATTTTTATTGTTCTGCAGGTAATCAAATCGTAGGACCAATTGAAGAGAAAGTTAAAGCTTTCAACGAAAGTAACAAAGATGGTTATCAAATTAAAATTGTTAACCCGGGTGATTACGATCAATTAAAAGATAAAATTAAAGCTGACTTAAAAGTTAAGAGTCAACCAGCAATTGCTTATTGCTACCCAGATCATGTTGCTGAATATTTAGCTGGTTCATACAAGGATAAAGTTATTGACTTACAAGAAAGATTTATCAAAGATGATAAAGAATTTGCTAATATTAAGTTTATTGATAAGTATTATGAAGAAGGTAAAATCTTTGCTGAAGGCAAGTTATATACTTTACCATTCGTAAAATCTACAGAAGTTATGTATGTTAATACTAACTTATTAACTGCTGCTGGTATCCAATTATCAGAATTAGATACATGGGAAAGCATCTTTAAAGATGGTGGTGTAGCAGATAAGTTAAAAGCTAAATATGATAAGAAGACTCCTATTGGTATTGACTCTTCTGATAATTTATTTATTACTTTATGTGAACAATATGGTTTACCATATACACAACAATCTGATACAATTGAAGACCGTTATTTATTCAATAATGCTAAAAATGAAAAGATGTTAAAATCTTTAAATAAAAAAGTACAAGATGGTAAGTTAACTACTAGAGGTGTAATGGGTGGTGCTTATACATCAACTAAATTCGTTACACAAGATTTAGTAATGTCAATTGGTTCTACAGGTGGTGCTAACCATCAAGATCCAAAGGGTGCCTTCAACTATGCAGTATTACCTTATCCAAAGAAAGAAAACTCTGAACGTGTATCTATTTCTCAAGGTCCATCTTTAATTATGTTTGAACAAAATACAGATGAAGCTGAAAACGATGCATGGAAATTTATTAAGACTTTATTCTCTGATGAATTACAAACTACTTTCTCTACAGTATCTGGTTATATGCCAGTAACTGCTACTTCATATGAAAATGAATCATATAAAAATTTCTTAGATAAAGATTCAATTGTAAGTAAAACAATTAAATTAGCTTCTTCAGTTAAAGATTCATTCTTTGTTTCACCAGCGTTTGATGGTTCTAACACTGCACGTCAAGAAGTAGGTAAGGCTTTAGATACAGTTTTAGCTGCAAGTAAAAATGATAATGTAGATCAAATTACAAAAGATGCATTATTAAATGCATTTAAGATGTGTACATTCTACAAGTAAGATACAATGCGTTATATAAAGAGTATTTTAACAACGTTTGTAGTTGGATTATTAGTAGCCATAGGATTAACATCTTGTGGCTCTAAAGATCCAGTTGATGCGTTAGAATTAAAAAAAGATTTTGTTAATAAAACATTTTTGACTGATGGTATTGAAGAAATGAAAGTTGCTTCAATCAGTGATGGAGACACAGCATTATTTAAATCAGGTAATATGAGTTTTAATGTTCGTTTTTATGGTGTTAATACTCCTGAATCTACTTGGCAAATCGAAAAATGGGGCAAAACCGCATCTAATTTTACTAAAGAAAAGTTAAATAATGCAGAATCTGTAGTCATTGAAGGCTCTACAACTCCACCGTCTCAAGAAAGTAACAAGAGATGGTTATGTTATGTTTGGTATAAACCAAAATCAGGTGATAGATATATTAATCTAAATCTTGAAATTGTAAGAAATGGTTTCTCAAATTCGTCAGTTAATCCAGATGATGAATATTATAAATATTTTGAAGAAGCTATGAGCTTAGCTGAAAAGGAAGATTTAGCTATTCATAGTAATAAAGTGGATGAAAACTTTGATGAATCATTAGAAAAGATATCTTTAAAAGATATTGCTTTAAACCCTGCAAATTATGATCAAAGCTATGTTTCAGTTGAATGTACTATTAAATCTAGAGATGGAAGTAATGTTGTAATTGCTGATATCGTTGATGGTACAGAATATAAATTCCCTGTATATTTAGGCTATGGATCTCTTGGTGATGATCGTATTTGTCGTCCTGGAAATAGAACTAAATTTGTTGGACGTGTTTCTTCTCATAACAATACTTGGCAACTTACTGGTATTGAAGCTAAATTAGGTACAAAAGAGACAACGAGTGTTCTATTAGAAGGTTATGAAATGAGCTTTGGTCAAGAACAATCAGACTCATTTTATAAATACAATAATATATCAGTTCAAGAAGTTACTTTAGAGGGAGAAAATTATATTGTTAAAGGTACAGCTAAAAATGTTACACATACCGCTAATATTACATTAATTGTTCCTCAAACATATGTAGTAAGTATTTCTAAAGGTCAATCAATTCAATGTAAAGCTTATAATAATGGTGAGTCAATTAAACCTTCAGTTGATAGTTTTACACTTAATATTGTTTCTAAAACTGATATAAGAGTTATTTAAGAAAGGAAAATTTTATGAAAAAGTTACTTAGTTTTGTTACGACTGTTTTATTAACTGTTGTAGCTGTAGTTACTTTAGCTTCATGTGCTGGTAAAAACCAATACTCAGCACAAGATATGGCTAATGCTATTCAATTCCCTAACGAACAAAAGACAGTTACATTCCAATTCCCTGTTGATAAAACAGTAGAAAGATTATTAGAAGGTTCTGACACTGAAAAACAAACAGCAGAAATTAAATGGGAATCTACAGATTCTCGTATTAAAGTAGAAAACAATATTGTTTATCCTACTTTTGATCCAGCTAATGAAAAGTATGCTACTATTAAAGCAACTGTTAATGTAGATGGTGAAACTGCTTCAACTGAATTTAAATTTAGTATTGCTAAAGAATCTAAATATGATGAATTCGTAGCTGCTAAAAAAGGTGATGCAATTTCTGTTAGTGGTTATATTGCATATTTAGGTGAATATAGTACACAATATAAAAACTTTACTATGCATGTAGTATCTAAAGATAAAGCACATAGCTATTATGCATATAGAGCTGCTTGTAATCCTGAAGTTTACCAAACATTAAAAGTAGGTCAATTAGTAGGTTTAACTGGTACTAAAGGCGAATATAATGGACCTCAATTAGAAAAAGCAAGTGTATCAGTATTAACTGGTGACAGTTTCACTGAAACTGCAGTAGAATTAACTGCTGAAGATTGTGCTACTGAAGATACAATTACTGCTAAATTTGCAAGATTAGTTAGCGCTAAAGGTATTATGTTAACTTCAACATTTGATGCAAAAGAAAACCAATTTGAAGGTTTATTAGGTGATAAAACTGTTGTTCTTAGATTAAATAAATATTTCTATGAAGGCGATAGCGAAGCTAAAGCGGCTGTTTTAAATAAATTAAAGGCTTTAAATCCTGGTGATACAATAGATGTTAAAGGTTATTTATCAATGTATGCTAAAAAAGCTAATATTAATGTTGTAAATGCTGATGACATTACTGTTAAATCTTCTAATCCAGATAAAGCTGCATTAGCTATTTCTGAAACAAAGATTAAAGATGCCATTTCTAAAGCTGACTTAACTCAAAATGCTGAAATTTCTTTAGCTGTTGAAGAAGGTGTAACTCCTGTATTTACACTAAGTGCAGAAACTCCTGTATTTGCAATTTTAGACAATAAATTAGTTGTTAAACCTACTGCAAAAGAAACTAAAGTTACTTTAAATGTTAAATTATCAAAGGGTTCAGAAAGTTTAGAATTCAATGTTGATTTATCAGCAAAGACTGTTTCTACTAAATTTGATGAATTTATCAATGCAACTAGTGGTACTGTAATTGAAAATATTACAGCAGTTGTTACATCAGTTCATTCAAAAGCTGATAAAAAAGGTAACATATATGCTTATGTTTTAGCTCAAGATTCTAATGGTGCTTATTATATTAGACATAAAGTTCAAAATGATGAAGAAATGAATTTGAAGTTTGAAAAAGGTCATACAATTACTATTTCTAAAGCTAAAAAAGATATCTTCAATGGTTTACATCAATTAAAATTAGATAACCTTGATGTGGTTACTAAAGGTTCTAAAGCTGATTTACCACAAGCAAAAGAATTAACTGAGGAAATAATAAAAGATGAAACACAAATGTTATTATTACAATCATCTTATGTTAAAGTGACTGGTGTAGTTGAAGGTGGTAAAATTAAAGTAGGTAATACATTATTTACTTATTTTGCTGATGATAAAATTTGTGGTACAAAACCAGAAAAGTTAGTTGATGGTACAACTGTTACTGTTTCTGGATTTATTGGATATTACAACGGATATCAAATTAATCCTGCTTCAGCTGACTCTGTAGTTGTTGCTAAATAGAAGTTTGGAGGTGTTTTAACACCTCCTTTTTAAAGTGGTAGTTTATGGGAGATTTAAAAACTATTAAGTTTATTGTAGGAAAATGTAAAACTAAAGAAATAATTAACGTAAGTAATTTAAAACATAGCAACAAAACCTTTAATATTACAATTTATAATGACGGTATTATTATTGAGAGATTATATTCTAAATATAACAAGAATATGAGTGTCATTGATCAATGTATTTTAAAACTAGTACAACATTGTTCGACTGTTTACTCTATAATTAATGGAAAACCTTTTAATTTTCGTAAGATTAAAATTAAAACTGAACAAGTATTTAAAACAGAAAACTTAAGATATAAAAAGATTATTAATATTACAAAACCTATATTTCCGATAGATAAATTTTTACAAGTAAAATCTATTTTTTATGATACTACATTTGAATACTTAGTACTTTCATCTTACTATGGTGCAATGTTTACAAAAAATGCTACTGATAAATTGTTAAAATTATGGACAACTTTTAATATTATATACAATTATAATCAAAAATCCCAAAAAGACAGACAAAATTATGAAAAATTCTTAAAAGAAAGCGGATATTACTGTTTAGATAAAAATGATGTAAAGAACATTCTTAACAAAATATCAATTACCGACGAATCTTATAATTACGAAGAAGAAGTACTTACTTTGGTAAAAAAAATAGATTCATGTGCATATGAGTATAGTGATGAAATACTGTTAAAATCTTTGTTTGGTGTTTTATTTGCATATGAATTGAGATGTGATTTGATACATGGTAGTAAAGTTTCTAATTTTTACAACTTTAATATTTTAGGTGATAAATATATTGGTTTAATTATTAAACAATTGAACGATATTGTTTATAAATACATTAATGACTATATACTAATCAACAATTAATTGTTCCTTAAAAAGAATAAAGGTAATAACTGTTATATCCTTTTTCTATACACAATATTTACATAATATTTAATATTATATATTGTATAATCTAGTTGAGGTGGTATACTTTGTATAATATTAATAAAAGAGAAGATGGAAGATGGGAAGTCAAGAAACAAGGATCTAAGAGAGCTTCAAAAGTGTTTGATACACAATCAGAGGCTATTAATTACTGTCAAAATAATGAATATGAATATAAATTAACATCTAATGATGTTATTAGTAAAACTATAAATTCAGTTAAGAAACATGGGCTTAGAAATACAATTATTATAATCCTCGTTATAGCAGTCTTAGGTGTAGGATTTTGGTTCTTATATGACAAGGGTTATCTAAACTTTGGGAAACCTAACCCAAACAACAATAACTTTCCTAATACTGTAGAAGGTGCTAATTTTAGCATTCACTTCTTAGAATTAGGTAATGAATATACGGGTGATTCTACATATATTAAAGCTGGAGATAATGATATATTAATCGATGCTGGTAGTAGAAATAATAGTGCAACATATATAAAAAGCTACTTAGATCAATTTGTAACTGATGGTAAACTAGAATATGTTATCGCAACACATGCTCACCAAGACCATATAGCAGCATTTGGTGCTAAAGACATTGGTCTATTATATCAATATGAGATAGGTACAATTATTGATTTTAATTTTGCTAATACTAATTTACAAACATATAAAAATTATCTACTAGCAAGAGATGCATGTGTTAAAAAAGGTACTAAACATTATACTGCAGGTGATTGCTGGGAAAATAAGAATGGTGCAAGTAGAAGTTTTGATTTAGGTGAAGGTATGAGCCTAGATATTATATATAATAAATTCTATTTTGAACAAACTGAAGATGAAAATGATTATAGTGTATGTACTATGTTTAATTCTGGAGATAAAAAATTCTTCTTAACTGGTGATTTAGAAAAATTAGGTGAGATTGAGATAGCTAAATATTATGATGGTTCTACACCTGAAAAAACATTACCAAAGGTAGATGTTTATAAGGCAGGTCACCATGGTAGTAAAACTTCAAGTAATGATGTATTACTAGATAAAATTAAACCTGAAATTTGTACAGTTTGTTGCTGTGCTGGTTCAACTGAGTATACTGAAAGAAATGACAATCTATTCCCTACACAGGATTTTATAAATAGAATTGCTAAACACACTGATAGTGTATATGTTACAAGTAGATATAATGAAGAAAAAGATACATTTGAATCTTTAAATGGTAATATTGTAATATTATCTAATGGTAAAGAATTAGCTGTAAATTGTAGTAACAATAATACTAAATTAAAAGATTCTGATTGGTTTAATCAAAAAATTTATGTTAAACAAGATAAAAAAGGTTATAATATTGTAACTGATAGCTCTGTTGATGGTTACTTTACTAGTAAAACACCAGGGGTAAATGAAATAATTAGAAGGATTTGGCCTAAGTTATGAGAATAACTATTTATAATGAAGAAGAAATACTATTAGAAGATGAATTAGATTCAGATGCCTATTATGAAGGTGTTTTTGTTTCTTTAGCTATTAAATATGATATATTATCGTTAGGTAATGAATACTTTCACAATACTATAGAAGCGTTTGAATTAAGAAGTAAATTAAAATTAACACCATACCAAAAGAATGATGTCTATAATAGATCATCATTAGAAATTCAAAAATTATTACGATATGTTGGTAATTATAATTTAGAACTAAATATTAGTGAATATAGAGACTACATTAGCACTATATCAATGTATGACTATGGAAACCTTGAAGATGTTAAATCATTTTTTGAAGAACATAAGAGACTAATAAAGAATGCTACTAAGATTTCCATCATAAGATAAATATCCCATATTCATAGGGTTCAGAGATGAACCCTATGAATATTTTTTTAAGTCATAATATTGGATTTATGTAGTATTTAATGTTATACTATAAAGCTATCTATATAGCTTTATGTTTAATAAATATTAAAAATATGATAAACTAGTAATGGAGGTTTTCTTTATGACATATAATGAATTTTTTGAATTAATTGAACAATATGATAGTATAGTTGTATTTAGACATTCTAGACCTGACTTAGATGCTTTAGGTTCACAAATTGGTTTAACACAACTATTAAAAATAAACTACCCAAATAAAAAAGTTTATATGGTAGGTGATGCTTCTAAACGCTATGGTTTTATTGGAACAATGGATGAAGTAGAAGACAGCATCATTAATAATTCTTTAGGTATTATTTGTGATGTTGCTGTTAGTAAAATGGTAAGTGATGAACGCTATAAATTAACTAAAGAGTTAATTGTTATAGATCATCATAAGAATGAGTGCGATATTGAAGGTGCTCATACTTTAGTTGATACAAGTCGTGTAGCTTGCGCAGAACTAATTTCGGATATATTTATGTCTTCTAACAAATTAATCGATTCTAAGGCGGCTACAGCGCTATTTGGTGGGATTGTTACTGACAGTGGTCGTTTCCAATATAGTGGCACAACAGCAAGTACATTTACTATCGCTGCATGGTTAAAAGCTAATGGTACAAACGATGGTTGGTTATATAACAATTTATATGTAGAAACATTAAAAGAAAGAGAAATGAAATCATTCTTTATGAATCACTATAATACTACAGCTTATGGTGTAGCATATATGTTAAATGACCAAGATGTTATTGATAAGTTTGGTGTACCTTTCTTTGATATATCACGTGGTATGGTTAATGTAATGGCTGGTATTGACGAGATTACTATTTGGGCTAACTTTACATACGACAAAGAAAATGATAAGGTTGTAGGTGAATTTAGAAGTAGAGGTATCGAAATTGTTAATATTGCTAAAAAATATGGTGGTGGTGGACATGCTTGTGCCTGTGGTGCTACTTTAGCTGATTTTGATGAAGCAATGAAAGTTGTTAATGATTTTATTGAATTAAATAAGAGTGTGAAAGGAATAGAATAATGAGCGTTAAATTAGATATCTTAAATAAAATTAAAGAGTATGATACAATAATGATTCATGGTCATACTAGACCTGATGGAGATTGTTATGGTTGTCAATTTGGTCTTCAAGATATTATAAAATCTTCATTTCCTAATAAGAAAGTATATGTAATTGGTGGTATTAGTGATTATGTTTCTTTCTTAGGTACTCCTGATACTATTAGTGATGAAGAATACAAAGGTGCATTAGCTATTTGTGTAGACTGTGGTAATTCTCCACGTTTAGCTGATCAACGTTTTACTCTAGCTGATTATGTTATTAAAATTGATCACCATATTCCAGTAGAGCATTATGGTAATATTGAATGGGTTGAAGAAGAAAAACCAGCATGTACACAAATGATTTATGAATTCTATAAAGAATTCAAAGATGAATTAAAAATTAGTCAAAAAGGTGCCTTTGCATTATATACAGGTATGGTAACAGATACAGGTAGATTTAGATTTGATTCAGTTAACAAGGATACATTCTATGCTGCAGGTGATTTAGTAGAAATGGGTGTAAATCCACAAGAAGTAGATAATCTATTAAGTGTTGAAACATTAGATATATTAAAGTTTAAGGGATATGTATTATCTAATTTTGTATTATCTGAACATGGATTTGTTTATATAAAGATAACTAAAGAAACAGTAGAACAATACGGTATTAGTTATGAGGATGCAGCAAGCCAAGTATCTTTACTATCTACAATTGAAGGCTACCCTGTATGGGCATTAATTATCGAATATCCAGATGACATAAGAGTACGTTTACGCTCTAGAGGTCCTGCTATTGATCTTCTAGCTAATAAGTACAATGGTGGTGGACATGCTAAAGCATCAGGTTGTTCTTTGAAGTCATTTGATGATATTCCTCAGTTTGTAAAAGATGCTGAAGAAGTTATTTTAAATTATAAATAGTATATAAATTAGATAAGAAAAATCAAGAGTAAAATTAAGGAATTTAATTAATTTCCTTAAATTTTATATATGTAGCACAAAAATTCCTCCAGGGGAGGATTTTTTAAAAATTATAGTGTATAATATAGTTGGTTAGTTAAATAAACAACCATTTTTGCATAATGAATAAATTATTCGTAGTGTTTTATTCATTGATGCTATTAATGCAGCTTTAGGTTTCATTCCTGAAGCTTTTTTCTTTTTATAGTACTCTACTATTGGAGTATTTCTATTTGTTTTAATCATGCATGATACTGCTAGATATAATAAACTTCTCAATTTTTTATTACCTTTTTTAGAAATTTTCAAATGTAATCCTGTAAGCTGCCCAGACTGATATATTGTTGGATCGATACCTGCATATGCTACAACTTTGCTACCATTACTAAATCTTTCTACATCACCTAACTCAGCTAATATTCTAGCTGCTAAGTTATCGCCTATACCGGGAATACTTTTTATACATTCAAAATTTGGAATTTTCTTTGCTAATTCTACTAGTTCAGATAAAACTGATTCTAGATGTTTAATTTGAGAATTTAATGTATTAATAACAACATTAAATTGATTAACTAAATATGATTTATGACTACATCCAGAAGCACAATTTTCTACATAATCTTTTAAAGCTTTAGCTTGTTTTATACAAAAAGCTTCTGTATGACAAGTGTGTTTTTCGATAAATTTAGCTATAGTATCTTACCTTTTATGTCTTATCATTTCAGGATGAGGATACTGAATAAGTAATTGTTGAACAAAATCTGAATATAAGTTAGGCAATACTTTATCAAAACCTGGATAAATAATATCTAATAGTCTTCTAAATTCTATCTTCCAACGCTTCATTTCATCAACTAAAAAGTCATAATAACGGCTTTTTTGTTTCAAATCATCATAAATTTCATCAGTTTTAGAATATATACTTAATTCTTTTAAATAAAATACTTTAGCTATTGAAGCACAATCTTTACTATCTGTTTTAGTGCTCCTAATATCACTTTTACGAACTTTAGCTGATAATAAAGGACTAATAATTGTATATGCGAAATCATGTTCATCTAAAAATGTTTGTAATGATTTATGGTAAACACCAGTTGATTCAAACACAACTATACAGTCTTCTTTATATTCTGTTTTAATTCTATCTCTTAATTTTAGAAGTTCTTTAAAACCTTCTAAATTATGCTCTATCTTTTTAGGTTTAGTTATTGGTGTATTAATATCTTTAAAACCTTGATAGAAACTTGTACCTTTCGATACATCTAGTGAAATACAAAATCCTTTCATTTAATTTTCCTCCTAAATTTTTGTTAGCTAGTTTTAATTTCAATTCGATACCTATACCTATTTTCGTTTGCTTTATACGAGATGCTATGCTCTCAATTAGATTTAAGCAGATTTTGAATATCAAATTGAAATTTGGACATTTTATATAACGAGATATAAATATTATTCTCAAAAAAGTCTATGTCCATAATTTCAACAACCTGTCTTTAAATACATGCCTGTATAAAAAGAAAAGCTAAGAGTCAATAAAATCTCTTAGCTAGCTATTTCTATAATGAAGGAATGATCTTGTAACAGTATAACTGCTAAGATTTTCGCGTGGTCACAATGTGCCTCAATAATTATAAGTACACATTCCTTCATTACTATTATATTACATAATATTAAAAATAAAAAGACAAGAGAACAACTCCTATCTTTATCATACGAAAAAGTATATGGTAAAATTATCATATACTTTTTACTTAATTTTTACTTAAATAGTCATTTGTATCTATTTATTTTTGTTAACTTATATAGTATAATAAAATTATGAAAAAAGAGTTATATCATGCATTATTTAAAAGGTGTCTTACACTTAAAGAAGACGAAGTTATTTCAGTATCGGATATTGTTAAGGAGGCTAATTTTCACAGACAATCCTTTTATAAGGAATACCCGACAAAAGATGAGTTTTTGATTGAAGCATTTACTAGTTTATTCAATCAACACATTCAAATTAGTGGGACTATTGATACTTTCTTTGAAACTTACGTTTCATTCTGTAAAATATACAGGTCTACTTTAAAGAGAGTTAATTCTAACTATTATTTAAAACGTATACTTAAACAAGTATACTACAAGTTATTATTTGATGCTATTCATGAGTATTCATCAAAGATAGACAATGGAGATTTTACATTTATTGTTGGAGGTTTATATCAATTAACTGATTCATATCTAAATGACTATCTAGATGAAGAAGTATTTAAAGTCAAAGTTGTAAGATTATGTGACAATATTAAATCATCTTGTGCTTAATAAACGGAACTAGTAGAATTTCTACTGTTTTTTTTCTTAAGTTTTCAATAAATTACAATTTTCCTCTTGAATTATAATATTATTTTTGGTATTATATATATCGGACAATGTGTCCAGATAGAAATATCTTTTTCAAATTAACATCCCAAAGACCCGAAAGGGTCGCCCATAGGACTATAGCCAAGCGGTAAGGCAAGGGACTTTGACTCCCTCACGCGCTGGTTCGAATCCAGCTAGTCCTGCCAACTTTATTTATTGGTTTAGTACTATAAATAATTAATATGTTAATTAATTAAAGCGTGTTGGAAGTATCTAATACGCTTATTTTTTTATAATAAATCGTTAAGCGGATTAAATTCATTATTAATGTTCTTTAGTTTATTGTTTGTCATTTGTATATAGCGTTGAGTCATATATAAAGTAGAATGACCTAATAATAATCTAACTGAATTCATGTCAGCTCCGTTATTAATAAGCATAGTAGCATATGTATGACGCAATTTATGTGGACTTAGAGTTTTTAACTCTAGGTCTTTTTTTATTTTTGTGAAATAGCTACTGACTGTATTAGGTGTTACATAACCATCAGTTTTACTTGAATAAAATAAAAATTTTTGGTTTGGAATTTGATTTTCAAGTTCTATGATTAAATTTTTTATTTCATCAGTAATAATATAAATCATTCTTGGTTTATGATTTTTAGTATCTTCTAAATATATTTGTCCATTTTTGAGATCTATGTTATTTACTTTTATTTTGGTAAGTTCAGTTCTTCTAATACCAGTAGTTAACATTAATAAAAAACATAATTTCATATTTTTATTTTTGTTTTGGTCAAGGTATATAAGTATTTCTTTTAAAACCTCCGTTTCTATTATTTCAATCTTTGGTTGTGTTTCAGGTAACTTAATTTTTTTTGGAACATAAACATTTGTTAAGTTTCTTTCATTTAAGAAATTTATACAAATCTTTAAGGTTGTTATATGTTTGTTAATAGTTGTATTAGACAAACCTTTGTTTTTTAGAAATACAATTATTGTATCAAATGTATAAGTTGTAATTTGATCAAAATATGTAATGTTATTATTTTGAAAAAAATCATTTAGACATTTAAAATGCTTTAAATAGTATTTATATGTATTTTCAGAAAGTTGTGCCTGAGTAAATGTTAACCAAATATTGAACCCGTTAATTATTGTAAGACTAGTTGTTGACATAAAATTGCTCCTTTATTGTGTATTTTTTATCCAACAACGCAAATATAATTATTTCAAATTTCCTACTACAATTAAATTTTAGCATAAATAATTATATCTGTAAAATTTTTGTAATATAAGGAGTAAAAAATGTATTCAAAAAAATCTAGAAGATATGAATTATTAAAGAAACAATATAATTCATATTTAAAACAGTTCACAGATGAATGTAGTAAGCAAATTGAATTATGGGATCATTCTAAAATTGATAGTCTAATGTCAATAATAGGTAATTATCAATTAAAAATGAATATTTTACTGCTAAAAGAAAGATCTAGAAATTCAAAGTTAGCTAAAAAGGAAATTAATTAAAAGAAAGAGGGAGTATTGAAATGATCGTTTTATTAGTAAAGGAATCAACTATGTATGTTTTTGATGCTTCTTTTATTACGTTAAAAGAAGTATATGAATATATAACTAATGGTTTCATTGTTGAACTTGTTAAAGATAATACTTTAAGAGGTTTATTAAATGAAAGTAGATAATTATTCTGAATTAATTAGATACTTAATTGATGATATAGAAATATTAATTAAAAAAATTGATTCTATAAATAAGAGATTAGAATCTATTGATGTTGAAGTTACAAGTTTAAATGAACATATAACTAAATAATTAAGGCCGTGAGTGAGGGCGATAAAATACTCATTCCTCCCTTTCATATAAAGAGGGGGTTAAGAGGGTTGTTATGGATTATGGATAAAAGAAACTAATTCAGCTTTTACTAGTTAGCTATATAACTAGAATATTAAATAAGGGAAAATAAGAGTGATAAAAGAAAAACTATATTGTCCAGAAATAAAACATTGTTACTTTCTAGCTTTTCATGTTCTTAATGATTTATCAAATGAAGCTAATTTAGATTTAGTAGTATCAACTGATTATTTCGGTAAACAAACTAATGTATTAGTTAATCCATCGAATAATAAAATGGTGTTTTCATCAGATAATCCACTAAAATTAGTAGATTTTCTTAAAGGTTATATAAATGGATTAAAAAATATTAAAGACTAAGGAGAATAAATAAAATGGAAAATAAAAATATTATTAATAAAATAGAAAATAAAGAAGAAAAAATTATTAGTTTAAGAAAAATTAATTTAGATAGAGAACAATTATTAATACATGATTCTAAATTAGCTGATTTGATGCAAAAACCATTTGATGAAATGAGTGAAGAAGAATTAAGAAAATTATGTTTATGTAAAGCTAAAGTCGTTAAAAATACAACTCGTGATAGATTTGGTACTGTATCACAATACTTTCAAGCACAATTTATTTTAGTAAATGGTGTTGTATTTAAGAAAAATTTAAATGATTCAGAAGTCTTATCAATTAGTAATTTTGCTCCTGAATTAATTACTGAGGGTAAATCTAAAGTATTAATCCCAGTAAAATTATTAAGTTTTGTTAATAAAAATGGCAAGAGAGTGTTTAATTATACAGCTTGTTTATGTCCTGGTGTTTATGTAGGTACTTCAAGAAAAAATAAAGCTGATAATGGTTATATTGATGATAAAACTATCAATAATATAATTGCATATAATTTAGAAAATAAAAGTAAACCAGAAACACAAATAAAATTTATTGATATTGAAGAATCAAGATTTGAAAGATATAAATCTTCTATTAATGATGAATTAGAAACACAAAGCTTAGAAGATTTCTAAAAGTAGGTGATATTAAATTAAAAAGATTCTTAAAGGAAAGTTTTATAAACATAGAGATTCAAATGGTGGTCATCCTGCATATGTATATAACAAAAATGATAAAAAAAAATTTGTATCATATAGTTTGTTTCACTACCTCAGATGGTAAAGGAAGAATCAAATTAAAACATGATATTAATCCTAAGACTAATAAAGAAGTATTTGCTTTAAAAAATCCTAAAACAGTAAAAAGACGTAGTTTATTTTCTTTATTTAAAGGTTTTAGAATACATAAAGATGATAAACCATCAATTGAGATTATAAAAAGAAAAAAGAAGTAATTTGCAGTCTCCTAACTAAGAGGAGTCTTGTAAGCTAATGTAAAAACACTAGCTTACGCAAATTACTTCTTTGTAAATGAATTATATCATTAAAAAAACTATTTTTTCAAGTTTTTTTAAAAAATTGTATTCATGAGGTGGTGTAATAATTGTTAAAAATATCAAATAATAAGAAAAAATTATCTCGTGATATTAGGGAACATACTAAAAAAATTAAGTATGTAATGGATATACAAAAAAGAAGTTCTATTGCTAAAAGTATGTTACTAAGAGATAGAGAAGTATTAATTGATCATTTAACTGGAATTATTGATAAAGAACAAAAAGAATTAGATACTAAGTTAAAAAAAGGTTCTAAAACTAATAAATCCAAAAAGAAAGTAAAATATTTAAAGAGAGGTAATAATAATGGCTAAAGTTGTTTTAAATTCGAATGGGAAAAGGATTGTTTTGAGAAATCCTAGTGAATTATCTGTAAGATATGCTAGACAGCTAAAACAAAATAAGGTTAGTGAAACTGGTAAAAAGTTATCTAAAGAAGATAGAGCTTTTAGAATAGGTTATTTAAAAGCTAGAGAAGATAATAACAAAGCATATAATGCTAAGAAAACTAAAAAAAGAAAATGTTATAGATAAGGAGTGATAATTAAATGCATAAAAAAATATTAAGTGGTATTCTAATAGGATCTATGGCACTTGGTGTAGGATTAACATGTGTTCCTAATAATATTAATTCTAATATTTATAATGAAACAAATGTAGTGAGTATTAAGAGAGCTATTAATAAAGTTCAATCTCTTAAGAATGAAGAAATTGGTTCAATTCGAAATTTCTTAGTAAGAGAAGTAGAAACTACTAGTGGTAATCAAGGTGGAAATGGGTATGTTTCACAAAAATTAATATTACAAAAAGGTTGGTATTGTGTTAAAGGTGATATTAATCCTATTTCTTTTGATTCTTGGGGATCTTCTAATTTAAACCCTCAATATGCTTATATTGAAGTAAATTCATTTTTCCATCCTACAACTGATGATGTATCAAATGCTACTCAAATTGAACAACGTGCAAATGATTTAGGATGTTCTTCTTTTTTAGGTTATTTAATCATGTTCAAATCAGATGGTAGTACACCTATCGAGTTTAGAAATACTAGTGTTGAATCAATGCTTGATCATGGTGATTTAGTTAAATGGGATTTGGTTGTGTCTGATTATATTGCACCGTCTATCACAGGTACCAATAATTTTATTGTAAATGTGAATAATATGTTAAGTAAAGATGATATTATTTCACATATTAAAGCTTATGATGATACCGATGGTGATTTGCCTATTAATATTGATTCTTGTACATATGATCCAAATAATAAAAAGATTGGCGATTATGAGATGGTTGTAAGTGCCACTGATAATGCAGGCAATAAGTCAACTGCTAATATTAAAATAAAAGTAGTGGATGTTGATAAACCTGTTATCAATGGCACTAATACATATACAAGAAGTTATAATGATCCAGTATCGCTTGAAACTATTAAAAGTGCTTTAACTATTAATGATAATTATGATTCTGGGCTAGAATTAGTGTTGATACAAGATAATTACACAAGTAATTCTACCAAAGTAGGTACTCATACTGTATCTTTTAAGGCTATGGATAGTTCTAATAATGAGTCAGATGTATTTACAGTTACAATTAAAGTTGAAGATAAAGTTAAACCGGTTATTAGTGGGCCAGGTACTATTAATGTTTCTAGCAATAATAGATTATCACTTCTAGATTTTAAAAAGAAGTTTTCAATAAATGATGGCTATGATGGTAAGATAGAGTTAACTGATTTAATGGTTACAGGTTATGATACTTATTTAAATAATAGTAGAAAAGTTGGTAGTTATACTATTACTATCACTGTTACTGATACTAATGGTAATACTGCTACTCAAAATGTAACGTTAGTTGTAGAAGATAAAATTAGTCCTGAGATTTTCTTTGATGATTATTTTATTGTTTTAGAACAAGGTGAATCTTTAACTGCTGAACAAATTAAAGATTATGCATCTAAAGTTCTTGGTATTAAGATTGAAGATATTAAAGAAGTATCTGGTGAATATGATACAAATGTTGCAGGTACTTATAATATTGAAGTTAAGACTATAAACGATGCTACGTATAGATTTAGTCTTAAGGTTGTTGAAAGTACAGATAAAGTAGCTACAAGAAATTTAAATTGGTATGAGTACATGTATAAATGGTTTAGTATCTTATTCAATTTTGATAATGATTATTATCGTACAGAAAACTTCTTTGATTTTAAAACTCGTTGCACTAAAATTAGTGAACTCTATAGTACAGGTCAATATAAATATTTTATTATCTAATTATTAAAGGGTTAGGGTTATTTTAACCCTTTCCCTTATTTTTTTGGTGATGATATGAGTAAAAATAAATATAAAGGTAAAATTGGCTTTGTTTTTGATAAAGATTTAGGAATTAATAATAGTGATAGAGGACATTATGTTTATGTTCGTGAAGACAATGGTGACATTTTAAAAATTAATATTATTACATCATTAGAAGATAAATGCCATAAGTTTAATGAATCTAGAATAAACAAAATAAAAAAAGGTTATCTATACCCTATACCTGTAAAAGATACCAATCTTCCTAGATGGTCAGCTTTTGATTTAACAACTAAAACAATAAATAAGAATAAAATATGTGATATTGATAGAAAGAAAGTTAAAAGTAAACATAAATGGTTTGTTGGTAAGTTTAGTAAATAAAAAAGACCCTGTCACTTGACAAGGTCTACATCTTGTATTGCAACAAGATAGGCTACATGAAGTAGCATTGGGTGGGCTTAGCGTTAAAACGGTTGCTCCCTACGGGTCTTAGAGTATAAACTCCTATGGCCTAGCTTACCCTTCAAATAGATTATATATCATTAACAAATATTATTCAATGGAATTATATAATTTAGTATAAAAAAAGGAAGTGTCGCGAGCTCTTAACGTAATAAATACGAAGGCTTTTAGCAGACACACTTCCTTAGTAATTTAATTATAAACTATTTTTTATAAAAAGGAAGTGAAAAAAAGTGAAGAAAATTGTTAGTTTTTTAAATTCTATCTTACTTGTTATATCTTTGTGTTCTTTTACTACTAAAGCAGTAGTATCAGAAGTAATACAAGATTTAAGTAGAGATAGTAGTTTTAATGTTGAAGATTATCCTAAAATTAGTGATGATTATTCAGTTAAATTAATTAATATAGCTGAATCTAAAGATGATAATTTAATTTTATACGTTTATCAACCGGCTAACGATTCTATTGATCTAAGAGCTAAATCAGTATCATTTGGTACTGAATTTTCAAAAGATGGACAAAATATTAAACCATCAATTTATCCATTACAATTACTTTCTACTGATGGTGTGTTTGATAAGTATAAAGTATTAAATTTTAAAGTTTCTACTGAAGTAGAAAGATTTTACAATATTGTTTCATTATATCGTGAAGTTAAGTATGAAATTGATAAAGATATAGTTGGTGGTATTACTAATGAAAAAGCTTATGCAGTTGGAGAACAATGGTGTGCTTATGATAAAGATGATACTGTTGTTTATGAAATGAATACTTTTGAGACCTTAGAAATTAATAGTTATCAAACTGGATATATTAAATTTTCTAAGGGTATAAATATAGGTACATTAGTTGGTATTTCTCGAAGAGGTCATTTACATTATATTTCATTTGATGCTGAACAATATGTAATTGATTACATTTTTGATGGTGATATTTCATTTAAAACAAAAAAGGAAATATTGACTGCACAAGATGGTAAGCAAACAATTACGTATGGTGAAGAAGAACAACATAAAATAACTTTATTAGATTCTGATAAAGCTGAATTTAATACTGATGGATTCTTTGGTTTATTTAAGAAAAAATATAAATGGAATAGAATTTCTAAAGTAGATGATTTTGTTTCTGATATGAAAAAGCAAGGTGTTAAATTTAATGAAGACTCTTTGAATAATATTAATAAAGGTAAATGGGTTTTTGCATTTTATGAAACTCCATGGGAACATTATACTTATCCTAATGGTTATAGTCATCATAGTGTAATGGTCTACGAAACTTCTATTTTACGTTTGAATTTTATGGATACTTCAGGCAAACAATATAATCTAGGTGTAGTTAATGATAAAGTTACAGCTGATACTATTCCTGATGGTTCAGGTGGTGGAGTTGATGAAGATAAAGCTAAGATGATCTTTGCTATTGTTTTAGCCTTAATTGGTTTAGCAATCTTATTAAGTTTGCTTAGTTTAGTATTCCCAGTATTTAAAGGATTGTGGGTTTTAATCAAATCTATTTTTATGTTCTTATGGTTTATTATTAGTTTCCCATTTAAATTGATCATAAGGTTTTTTAAGAGGGATAAGAAGTGAAGACAGTGTTAATATCTATTATTAGTTTTTTGCTTATTTTAACACTATTTAAAACATTTATACAGGAAGTAGCAAGAATTGGTTTAAAAGCAATATTTACATTTATTCCTAAATTTGTAATTAAAATATTTAAGCTTTTATTTAACTTAATTAAATATTCAATTTATGGGGTAAAAATATTTATTTCATCTTTTCTAGGTGCAATAAAAAACATTATTAAAGGTGGTGAAATCAGATGAAAAGTTTTTTAAATATTATTTCAAAAGGATTTATTAATTTATTAAAATCATTAGCTTATATTGCGCTTTGTATTTTCTATTTACCTTGCTATTTACTAGGATTATTATTTTCATATTTAACAACTTTAACAATGGATTTGATGCATAAATTATGGTAGAAGTTATTTATTTAAAAAATGTTTTAAATATAGTATTATTTTGCTTTATTTTGCTAATTTTAAGCCTTTATTCTTATGTTAGGATAAGAATGACTATCTCTAATAAAAACATCTTAAAAACGAAATTTTACGTTATTAATAATTTTAGTTATTTGATTGGTATATTTTCTTATATTCGTTCTGGTAAAACTTCAATCGCTAATGGACTGATTAATATTTTAGAAGAACATATTTATTATAAATGTATGAAGACTATTGAAAAAACGATAGATGATTTAAATTTCTTAGATTTTTTAATTATTAACAATTATTTATATGAAGAATTATCATGTATAGATGATATTACTTTTTACGATACTTTAGATGAAAAAGTTAAATATATAATTAATGAGTTAAACGTTAAAAATATGTATATATTCAATTATATACAGTATGACGAATTAGAAAAAATAATTAAAAGATATGTAGAATGTTTTTATGTAGTAAATTTTAGAGGTGTTTACGTTTATTCAAGAACATGGCGCTATAGTTATTTTTCTAGAAGTAATGCTATATATTTAAATAATGAAACTATGAATATTAAATCAGTACCAATTAACAATGATTTTTATTTAAGAAAATATTCAGTTATATTTGAAGATGAAACTTCATTATATAATTCTAATCTAAAAAGTTTTTCTAAAACTGAAAAAGATACAGGACGTGCTGAATTAAAAAGATTATTTGGGCAAATTTTTGAAGAAACTAATTATTATATTTCAGTAAAACAAGAATCTTCAAATGAAATATCTAATGAAAGAAGTTTATATACAGATGTTTTGTATCAACAAGATAGAAAAGTAATTAATGATTATTCTTTAGTGATCAAACTTTTAAAAAAATTGAAAACTATGAGATTAAACATTAATAAATTATATTATTTTCTAACATTTAAAAATCATAAATATGGTAATTATGAAAGTTATTATTTAAGTAGTAAAAATAAGTTAAGATTTAAAAATAGATTTATAAATGGATTAATTAACTTCTTAAATAGTTTAGCTGTAGAAGTAAGAACAGTCAGAAAATATCATATAGTTGAAGATGTTAGTAAAGCTAATTTAAATAATCCTGATCTATATGATGAAGTTAAATTAACATTTTCACAAAGAAATTTAATTGGTAATTATAATAACCATGAATATTCATTTGTACTAGATTTACTAAATGAAGAAAATAAAAGAGAATCTATTAATAAAACTAATGCAATTAAAAACAATAATGAGAAAAAAGATATGGCTAGTTTCTTATATGAAAAAATGCCAAAATCAAACAGTTATATTAACGAAAGTAAAGGTGATATTGATGACTT
>SAMEA103957793__coassemble_146_pt1 | contig 28007 bp, 30 predicted proteins | sample SAMEA103957793__metabat2_high_PE_005 | metagenome-assembled genome bin SAMEA103957793 (sample SAMEA103957793) | gut metagenome | biome: gut; material: feces | host: Canis lupus familiaris | collected 2014 | reverse complement strand
CAGCACGTGTAGGACGTGGATTTTGTTGCATTGAATCTAACATTTGAGTTGCAGTTACAATGATTTTACCTTGAGATTGAGCTAAGTAGATCATATCTTTTTGGATTGAAGGTAAATCCCAAGCGTCAACGTCAACACCTAAGTCACCACGAGCAACCATTACACCATCAGATAATTTAACGATGTCAGCCATGTTAGCAACACCTTCTTGGTTTTCGATCTTAGAAATAATTTTGATATGATCGTTACCTTTTGCAGCTAAAATAGCACGGATATCAGCGATATCTTGAGGACGACGAACGAATGATGCAGCGATGAAGTCTAAATCTTGATCACAAGCAAATTCGATATCTTCTTTATCTTTTTTAGAAATATAAGGCATATTTAAGATTACGCCAGGAACATTACAGTTACGTTTGTTCTTTAATTTACGATCGTTTTCAGCACGACATACTAATTCTTTGTTAGCTTCATCTTTTTCGATAACTGTTAAAGTTAAGTTACCATCTTCGATTAAGATTCTACCACCAACATGGATATCATCATATAAACCAGCGTAAGAAATAGCAATCTTATCTTTGTTACCTAAGAAAGAATAATCCATAGTTACACGGATGATATCACCTTTATGTAACATAACTGGTTCATCATTTTCTAAATAACCAGTACGGATTTCTGGACCTTTAGTATCTAAGATCATACCAGTATTCCAGCCATGTTCTTTATTTAATTCACGGATGTTGTTAATACGGAAACCTTGTTCTTCATAATCACCATGAGAGAAGTTCATTCTCATTACATTCATACCAGCTACGCCAATTAATTTTTCTAAACATTCTTTTTGTTCACTAGCTGGACCAATTGTACATACAACTTTAGTTTTTTTCATTTTTGTTCTCCTTAATAATTATTGAATCTTTGTTAACAATTCTTCTAATGAAGCGTCAACTGTATTTGTCATTGATAATGCTTCTTCAATAGGTACATTGATTAATTGATTATGATGTATACCTACAGCAACACCATAAATATCCTTATGAAGAAGTTCAATGGCATAGCCTCCAAGACGAGAAGCTAATAATCTATCCTCTGGAGTTGGAGCACCACCTCTTTGGATATAACCTAATATAGTAGCACGGCATTCATAACCTGTGTACTCTTCTACCTCTTTTGCTAAAGCATAAACATCAGTAATATTTTCAGAAATAACAACAATCGCATGTTTACGACCTTGTAATCTATTTTTCTTTAAATCACTTAATAGTTTCTCTTTATCAAGTCCGGTTGCACTAGTAATAATATACTCAGCACCACAGCATATACCAGAATATAATGCTAAGTCTGGACATCTACGGCCCATAACTTCAATAATACTACAACGTTGATGACTACTTGATGTATCTCTTAGTTTATCAATAGCGTCACATGCAGTATTTAATGCTGTAGAGAAACCTATCGTATAATCGCTTGATGCGATATCATTATCAATAGTCCCTGGTATACAAACGCACTTTACTCCCATTTCATTAAGTCTAAGGGCACCAGTGTAAGTACCATCGCCACCAATACAAATTAATGCATCGATGTCGTGCTTCTTTAATTGCTTAACAGCAAGTTCTCTAACTTGCTCATAGGCAAACTCTGGTAGTCTAGCAGTACCTAAAATAGTACCACCTCGATTTAAGATTTCACTAACGTCTTTTCTTGTGAATTCTTGAATTTTTCCTTCTACAAGCCCCTTATACCCATCAAAAACACCAAATATTTGGCTTCCTGAAGATAGGGCAGCACGTACAACCGCTCTTATTGCGGCATTCATACCAGGTGAATCTCCACCTGAAGTTAATACGCCAATTCTCATATCATCACTCCAAGTTGTATTATATCACATTTTATTTTACATACTCAAGCATCACATATATTTAATCCTAACTTTTAATTTAAAATAAATTAAGATATTAACTTATCTACCGTAATAGCGTTTTATATTGCTCTATCACTTGACTTTAAGACTTGAAAACTTTAAAATTAATATAGAATATTAAATAAGGAGAATTGATATGAAAATTTCATCATTACAAAAAGCTAGATATGAATATTCACCTAAGCTTCCTGGAATGCTAAGAAATGGTATTCAAGAAATCAGTGTTAAAGAAGGAGCTGCAACTGAAAGTGTTGCTGACCAAGCTAAAATAAAAGCTTTATTCCCTAACACTTATGGTAAAAAAGAAATTACTTTCGAAAAAGGTACTAACACAAGTGTTTCTAAGAAACAAGTTGTTGGCGTAATCCTTTCTGGTGGTCAAGCACCTGGTGGTCACAATGTTATTTGTGGTTTATATGATGCTTTAAAAGCTACTAATAAAGAAAACGTATTATACGGTTTCAAAAATGGTCCTATTGGATTAATTAATGACGACTTCATCGAATTTGATGATGAATATATCAACCAATATAGAAACACTGGTGGTTTCGATATTATCGGTTCAGGTAGAACAAAATTAGAAACAGAAGAACAATTCGCAGTTGTTGCTGAAGTATGTAAAAAACATGGTGTTACTGCTATCGTTATTATCGGTGGTGATGACTCTAACACTAACGCTGCTGTATTAGCTGAATACTTTGCTGCTCATAACACAGGTGTTCAAGTTATCGGTTGTCCAAAAACTATCGATGGTGACTTAAAGAACGAAGATATCGAATGTTCTTTCGGTTTCGATACAGCTACTAAAACATATTCTGAAATCATTGGTAACATTGAACGTGATGCTAACAGTGCTAAAAAATACTGGCATTTCGTTAAGGTAATGGGTCGTTCTGCTTCTCACGTTGCCTTAGAATGTGCTTTAGAAACTCAACCTAACGTATGTATTATTTCTGAAGAAGTTTCTGAAAAGAAAATGTCTTTATCTCAAATTGCTAACTACATTGCAGATTCAGTAGAAAAACGTGCACAAAAAGGTATGAACTTTGGTGTTGCTATTATTCCTGAGGGTGTAGTTGAATTCGTTCCTGAATTCTCTGTATTAATCCATGAAATTAATGAATTATTAGCTGGTGCTAAAGCTGATGCATTCAATGCATTACCTTCTTGGGAAGCAAAATATGAATTCATTCAAAATGGTTTAACTAAAGAATCTATGGAAGTATTTGCAATTTTACCTCAAACAATCCAACAACAATTATTCTTAGAACGTGACCCTCATGGTAACGTACAAGTATCTTTAATTGAATCAGAAAAGTTATTCTCTGCATTAGTTAAAGATGTATTAGAACAAAGAAGAAAAGCTGGTACTTACAATGGTAAGTTCAATGCATTACACCACTTCTTAGGTTATGAAGGACGTTGTGCATTCCCATCTAACTTTGACTCTGACTACTGCTATTCATTAGGTTATAATGCATTTATGTTAATTCAATATGGATACAATGGTTACTTATCAAAGATTTCTAACTTATCTAAACCTGCTAATGAATGGGTAGCTGGTGGTATGCCTATCACTAAGATGATGAACGTTGAACGTCGTCATGGTGAAGATAAACCAGTTATTAGAAAAGCTTTAGTAGAATTAGATGGCAAACCATTCAAATTCTTTGAAGCTCATAGAGAAGAATGGGCAACTGAGACATGCTATGTTTACCCAGGTGCTATCCAATACTATGGACCAGCTGAAGTTTGTGATATCACAACTAGAACTTTAGCTTTAGAAAAAGGCGAATAATAATAATAATAATAAATTGAGTTAGTATGAATAATACTAACTCTTTCTTTATATAATATAAAAAGGCAGATAATTCTGCCTTTTTATCTATGACATTCTATTGCATCCATACAAATCATCATAATAATTACCATATCTATTTTATTAGTATTTATTATATCTATTTCATAATAATCAGTAAAACTAAATATTCTTTGTTTCACAGTAAATATTAAATTATTGCTTCTATCATAACAATTATATGAATATGCAGGCATACTACTTTTTAAAGTCCATCCTAACCATTCATATTCTAATACATATTTAAACATATGAAACTTTTGAGTGCATATATCTAAAGTAGTATCAGGTGTTGTAATTTTAAACTGGTTAAATAATCTAAAAATACTTTCAGAAATGTTAAATGTTTTGTTTTCTCTGACATTAAATACATCAAACTGATGAGATAATATACCATGATTTTTGATCTTATATGCTACATTACCATCTTCACTATATACTTCAAATTCATCAAATAATGCAAATATCTTTTGTCTTATATAAAACTTCATAAATAACCAACTCCACTCAATTACTTTTCACATCTTTTATCGGTGAAATACTTAATAATCTCTTTACGTTTAACAATACCAATAAACATATTACGATCATCAACAATTGGGATAAAGTTTTGATTAGTAGCAGCTTCAAGCATTTCATCAACAGGAGCAGAAACAGGTAATGCCTCATATGAACGATATAACTCTAAATCTTTAAAGTGTAAGTTTTCAGCAACTTCACGATCAAAATCAACTTTACAAATGGCACGTAATATATCACCATCAGAAATACTGCCAACATATTCACCAGTCTTCTTTAATACTGGAATAACAGAAAAGTGATGATGATTCATCTTCTCCATAATTTGTCTTACTGTATAATGATCATATACATATTCTAGTTCAACCTTAGGTTTTAAAAAATATAAAACATTCATTTTAATATCCTTTCAATCATGCGACAAGCCACTCTTAAAAGCTTGTGATATTCTTTTACTATAATTTATATAATATTTCTTATTATCTTTAATAATACACTTACCAGTAGATGAAAAATTAAATGGTATGTGTATTTTTTTAGTATCTATAGACATTTGAACAATATCATTATAATCTAAAGGCACTAATGTAAAATCAGCACCATGTAATGATATTTCATTAATACCATAATCCTTATCTAAAACTTCTAATATATTGATTTTATCATACATAATAATAATGCTGATACGTTTATCATTTAGATTTAATTTTTTTAATGCATCTACCTCTCTTTTAAATTCATAATGATTAGATACTAGTACTGTTATTGATACATTTGGATATAAATCATTCATATTAATAGGTAAAAGATCAATAACTCTACTTAATCTTTTTGTTTTAATATGAAAGTATAAATCTTGCCTTTCTTTAAAAATATCTAATAAATCATTTAAATATACTAAAACATCATCTAAAAAGATATCTGTATAGGGTGATACTTCTATATGTTGATTACCCCTAATAACATATGTACCATCATTATTTTTTCTAATTAATAAATTAAAGCTATCACTTTTGGTTATCAGAGCATTACAATGATGTTTTCGATATGCTAAACAATAATCGCATGATGGACTACATTTTCTACACCCATAGTATGGACTATACCTAAACATAAAATCACACTCCTATTCTAATTTATTCATAGACAAACTTCATTATAATTTTAACATTTAATATTTTTATATACAAGTAAAAAGGAGCATTTTATGCTCCTTCATATATAACCTCTAATAAACATAGACCATTACCTGGTACAATACGATGTGATAGAGATGGATCTTTTGTTTCTAAAATATTTAATAAATCAGACTCTGTTTTATGCGATAATCCAATATCAACTAATAGCCCCATCATACGCCTTACTTGATATTTTAAAAAACCATTACCATTAAATAAAAATGATATCTCATTATCATTATTTATTATATCTATAGAGTATATTGTTTTAACTGTAGGTTTTCTAGGGTCAATGTCAGCACTACACAAACCTTTAAAATCATGTGTGCCTACTAAAAGTTTAGCTGCACTTATCATTTTATTATAATCTAAGTTCTTATAATAACTTTGATATCTATAGTTAAAGGGTGTTAATTCCGACTTAGATAAGGTATAAGAATATACTTTTCTAACTGCACTAAATCTAGCATGAAAATTATTATCTACATTAAATACTTCTATAATTCTAATATCTATAGGTAAAAAAGTATTTAATGCTCTTTTTAAATTAAGAGTATTAATATTAAAATCTAGGTCAAAATGTATAGTTTGACCTTTAGAGTGAACACCTTTATCAGTGCGGCCTGAACCAACTATTTTAACCTCTTTATTAATCCATCTAGAAAAAGCATTAACTAACTCTAACTCAATAGTACGGTAACCACTTTGGTGTTGGAAACCATAATAATCATAACCATCATAACTAACTATGGCTTTATATCTATAACACATTTAATAAAATTGCTCCTACAAAGAACATAATAGATACACTTAAAGCTACATAGTCAGGCCACTTAAAGAATAATTTATCTATTCTACTTCTTTTTGCACCCACTACATAACCTCTGGTTTCCATCGCATTAGCTAAATCTTCTGCCCTATCAAATGATACCGCAAACATTGGTATTAATAATGAAATAATTTGGGTTATCTTATCCTTAAGTTTACCTTCACTAAATTCTACACCCCTTGAAGCCTGTGCCTTTAAGATTTTATTAGCTTCATCAAATAATAATGGGATAAATCTTAATACTAATGAAAACATCATAGCGATAACACCTACTGGAACTTTAATATAGACTAAAGGTGATAATAATGATTGTAAACCATTATTAATATCAATACTCATTGTAGAGAAAGTTAATAATGAAGTAATATTAATCATTAATAACATTCTAATAAATATGAATCCACCTTTTTCTAAACCACCAGTATAGATTTCAAAATTATATGTAGCCCAGTTAAAACTATCAAAACGATATATTTGAATTGCAAAAGCACTAATAAATATCAACAAAAAGAATAATAGTTTAAATGGTATAAATCTTTTTACTAAGAAATAAAGAGCTAATAAACCTATAATTATTAGTAAATGATATAAACCAAAATTAAAGGTAAACGAATAAATTAACTCCCCTTCTTTTACATATATCAACTGTAAAACAAAGGTAAATAGTAATAAGAATAATATTGGTTTAACACCCTTTAATATTCTCTTAAAAGGTAAACCAGTAGTAAAAAACATTATAAAATATAATGCTAACATACCTAACATTAAATATAGGTTAGGTATTAAGAAAATAATAACCATCCATAATAATGTTAAAGCTATCTTAAGTCTTGGGTCTAATTTATGTAACCAAGAATCACCTGGTATATATTGACCAATAGTAATACTATTCACTATATACCTCCTTTAATGAATTAATTAAATCTTCACTAGTCTTAATATTATAATCTAAATTTAAGCCTAACTTATTATTTAATTCATCCACAACTTTTAAAATTTCTGGTTTATTAAGATGACAATCTAAATAAATATCATCCTTAAACAAATTATAAGGTGAACCATCATAAAATATTTCTCCATCTTTCATTGCAACTACTCGCTTACTATATTCATGGACAATATTCATATCATGAGTAATGACGATAATAGTTTTATGCATTTCCTTATTAATTTGTTCAAATATCTTCATTACCTCAATAGCTGTCATTGGGTCAAGCCCTCTTGTAGGTTCATCTAATAATAAGATATCAGGATTATACGCTAATACCCCCGCAATAGCAACCTTACGCATTTGACCACCACTAAGATTAAATGGTGATTTCTCTAATAAACTTTCATCTATCTTTAGAATTTCACATGCCTTTTTAGCATTTTCTAAAGCTTCTTCTTTTGTCATTCCAAAATTAGTAGGACCAAACATAATATCTTTTAGAACAGTTTCTTCAAATAACTGATATTCAGGAAATTGAAATACAAATCCTATTCTTTTTCTTATTGGTTTTAATTTAGGATTCTTACGTTTCTTACTAGTAATAGTAGAATCAAAGATATTAATAATACCATTAGTAGGTAAAAGTAAACAGTTCATATGTTGAACTAATGTAGATTTACCACTACCTGTTTGACCAACTATAGCTAAGAACTCGTCTTTAGCATCTATATCTAAATTAATATTGTGTATAGCACTAACAAAGTCATTTTTCTTTAAACCTGGATAGTAATGTGCTACTTCTTTAAATGATATTCCCATAGTACATCTCCTATCTCTTTATGTTTACTTAAAACTTCATCTTTAGTTACTATATCATATAGTTCTAAATCTAATGGTTTAAATAAATTGCTACTTTCTAATAATTCTTTATTCTTATATAACTCTTCAGGATCACCATCAGCAATAATTTCACCATCTTTTAAGATAATAGCTCTATCTGCCATCTTACCGATATCAAGATCATGAGTAATACTAATTATAGTCTTTTTATATTCTTTATTTAACTTTTTGATCAATTCACTAATTTCCTTAACACCTTCAGGATCTAACATACTTGTGGCTTCATCAAAAATTATAACATCAGTATCAAGCGCTAAAATACCAGCAATCGCTACTCTTTGTTTTTGACCACCAGATAAAGTATTTGGTTCTCGCTCTAGATAATCTTCCATTCTAACTAAATGAATACATTTATCAATTAATTCATTCATAGTTTGGCGGTCTAACATACGATTTTCTAAACCAAATGCTATATCATAGCGTACATTAACACCTACAAATTGATTATCAGGATTTTGAAATACTATACCTACCTTTTTACGTATATCTAATAAATTTTCTTCATTTAATAATATACCATCATAAGTAATTGTTCCATTTGTAGGTTTTAGTAAACCTACTAATAACTTAGATAATGTAGATTTACCACTACCATTATGGCCTAGTATACTAAGCCACTCTCCATCTTTAACGGTTAAATTTATCCCTTTAATAGCATCAGTTTTATGAGAAGAATGTGAGTTATAAGTATAATATAAATCTTTTACTTCAATCATTTAAAATCCTCCTATTCTAAAACTCTTAAAACTATACACTTTAAATATAATTGCTCATTACTAACTAGTAAAGTAGGGTGGTCAGGTGATTGAATTCTAAAATCAATCATTTGTACTCTACGTTTACTATCCTTTACTGCATCTTTTACCATTTCTAAGAATAAGTCACTAGTCATATGCATAGAACAAGAAAAAGTTAATAAATAACCGTTCTTTTTAATGTTTTTTAAAGCTTGAAGATTAATCTCTTTATAACCTTTATAGGCTTTTTGGACTGTATCTTTACTCTTAGTAAAAGCAGGTGGATCAAGGACAATTACATCATATTGAGCCATCGCTTCACTTCTCACAAAGTCAAAAGTATCAGCACAAACTACATCTAAATTAGTAAATCCATTTAGTTTTGCATTTTCTAATATATCATGACATGCTTTTTCACTGATATCAAGTGCTGTGACTTTACTAGCACCATTTTTACAGGCATTTAAAGCAAAACCACCAGTATGAGAAAATAAATCTAAGACTTTCTTTCCTTTAACATAATATTTTAAATAATCTCTATTTAACTTTTGATCTAAGAAATAACCTGTCTTTTGACCATCTTTAACATCAATATATAACTTAATACCATTTTCAACAGCTAATACTTTAGTATCAAATTCACCATATAAATATCCCTTTTCTTGTGGTATCCCCTCTTTAGCATTTACTGCTAAATCATTACGCATATAAATACCACGAGGATTTAAATTATCTATTAAAGATTTAACAACTAAATCTTTCATCTTATAGATACCTAAAGATGAGAATTGACAAACTAAGATATCTGCATATTTATCTACTACTAAACCTGGTAAATAATCTGCTTCAGAAAATATTAATCTAGATGTATTATCAAAACCTAGAACTTCTCTATGACTTAAAGCATCTTTAATTCTATTATTTATAAAATCATAATCTATAACATCTTCTTCATGTAGGGAAAGAATTCTAACCATTAACTTACTTGAAGCGTTAAAAAAACCATATGCTACAAATTTATTATCTAAAGTATATACACTACATACTTCACCAGATTTAATATCACCTATAAAATTATTAACTTCATTATTATATACCCAAGGAAAACCATTAAGTATATTTTCTTCTTCATTTTTATTTAATATAACTTTTAGCATATTATTACCAATCCATTTCTAATAAAATAGGTGCATGATCACTACCTAATACATCTGAATAAATATCTGCAAACTTAACCTTATCTTTAATACTATCAGATACTAAAAAGTAATCAATTCTCCATCCAATATTCTTTGTTCTAGCACTAAAGCGGTAACTCCACCATGAGTACTTAACTTCTAAAGGATGCATATATCTAAATGTATCAATATAACCCTCATCTAACAATAACTGAAAGTTAGTACGTTCTTCAAGAGTATACCCAGCATTACGTTCATTTGTCTTAGGGTTCTTTAAATCGATCTCTTTATGTGCAACATTTAAATCACCACAAAAAATAATAGGTTTCTTTAAAGATTTAAAATACTTTCTTAAATTTTCCTCATACTCTACACGATAGTCTAATCTCTTTAATTCATCTTGACTATTAGGAGAGTAAGCTGTAACAAAATAATAATCAGGATATTCTAATGTTATAAGTCTACCTTCATCATTATATAACTCATCAAACATACCATAGTGAACTGATATTGGTTCTTCTTTATAATATATAAGTGTACCACTATATCCTTTTTTAATAGCGCTACTCATCACATATTTATATCCATCAATACTAATGTCTGCTTGTCCTTCTTGCATTTTTGTTTCCTGAATAGCTACAAAATCAGGATTCTCTTTTATAATAAATTCATTAAATCCCTTAGTCATAACTGCTCTAAGGCCATTAACGTTCCAACTAATATACTTCATTTTATCACCACATTATATAATTATACTATAAAATAGTATAATATACAAAAAGTTAACGTTTTATACTGTTTCATTTTTATATCTAAACGAGTATAATATTAATGAATGGTTGGTGATTAATATGAGTATTAAAACTAATGCTATTAGAATATTAGATAAAAATAAAATTAAGTATGAATTATTTGAATATGAAAGTACTGGTAATTTTATAAATGGTTTAAAAACGGCTGAACAAATTGGTCAGGATGTTAAATATATTTTTAAGACTATTGTTACAATATCTAAAAGTAATCATATTTATGTTTTTGTTGTACCTGTAGATAAAGAAATAGATTTTAAGAAAGCTCAACAAATTACATGTGAAAAAAGTTTAGATGTTCTACCTTTAGAAAAACTAACTTCTGTTACTGGATATATTCGTGGTGGAACAAGCCCTATAGGTATGAAAAAATTATATCCTACCTATATCGAAAGCAGTTTACTATTAACTGATGATATAATAGTATCAGGTGGTAAAATAGGTCTTCAAGTAAAGCTTAATTTAAATGACTTGGTTAAAATAACAAATGCTAAAATTGTAGATATTATTAAATATTAAGATTTATAGAAAAAATGCCAGTTTTTCAAACTGGCATTTATTAATTAACTTCATAAAAATTAAGATATCTTTTCTAACAGTTTCTCATACTTTTCATTATTTGATATAACTAACTTTGAGTTAGTTAAATACTTAAATTTATGTGGTTTATTTAATAACTCATTTTTAAATTCCTTTTTCGTGCTAAATTTAGAAACATAAATATAAGTTGTGAACGGTATAATAAAATCACCTTCAGGTGTTATGAGAAATACTCCGACTATAGATACACTGGAAGATCCCTGTTTAACTTTTAATAATCTTACTTTACTACAAGTAGTAGTAATCTCTTTAATACGATTATTATTTTTATCATCGTATACTAATTTACTAATGTGCATTATCTTTATAGAATAGATTATTTGTACTACTAAAATGCATATTATTACTAAAAATGCTAATGATGTAAGCACAATACCAATTTTATTATCTCTATTATCTAATGGTATGGTATATAACATGATAATTAATGATGCTAAAAGTATTACTATTGTAAAAATTGAAATAAATAATAAATTCTTAACATATTTAGTATACGCATTAAAAATACTATAACTTTTTTCTAATTTGCTCTCTTTTAAAATGGAGTTATCACCATTATAACTATCATCTATATTTGATTTAATTTGATTAATTTTGCTATTAATTTCATGTACTAAATCATCAAATGTTAATATACTAATTGGTTCTTTATTACCTTTATAAACAATATAATTAGGTATAACATTAAACTCTACTTCTATATCTCTATATTCAAAATTAACTTTAAATGCTGTAGGATCACTAGCTTCTAGATACATAGTATCATCATTAAAATAATCTTCTTCTTTAGACTTAACAGAAACCATATATAGTGATTCATATGGTGTTTTATTACTTTTCTCTTCTAGTAATTTTAATTCTTTACTTTGTTTATTTAATTTTGAATAAAAAATAAATAGTATTACTAATCTTACTAAAAAAAGAAAAGCTAAAAATATAGATATTAACATCATCATAGAATTATCTATTATATAACCAACATACGCTAGTATAGCAAATATTATACTTAAAGATAATACAATTACATTTCTTATTTGACTTTTATTCATATACCTCACCTACCACAATTATACAAAAAAATACATTAAGTGTAAATAGGAAAAGGACAGCCTAGCTGTCCCTATTTACTATTTTTTAACTTCGATTCTTTTTAATCCACCCATGTATGGTTGTAATACTAGAGGAATATCAATTGAACCATCAGCGTTTAAATGATTTTCTAATAAAGCAATTAACATACGAGGAGGTGCTACTACTGTATTATTAAGTGTATGAGCAAAATAATTACCCTTATCGCCTTTAATTCTAATACCTAATCTACGCGCTTGTGCATCACCTAAGTTAGAGCAAGAACCAACTTCAAAGTATTTTTGTTGTCTTACTGACCATGCTTCAACGTCGATACTCTTAACTTTAAGATCTGCTAAATCACCTGAACAACATTCTAATGTTCTACAAGGTACACCCATAGATACGAATAATTCTACTGTATATTGATACATTTTGTGGAACCAGTTCATAGAATCTTCAGGTTCACAAACAACAATCATTTCTTGTTTTTCGAATTGGTGAATACGATAAATACCACGTTCTTCGATACCATGTGCACCCTTTTCTTTTCTAAAACATGGAGAATAAGATGTATAAGTATAAGGTAAATCTGCTTTATTTAAGATTTGACCATTAAACTTACCAATCATTGAATGTTCAGAAGTACCAATTAAATATAAATCTTCACCTTCAATTTTATACATCATAGAGTCCATTTCCGCAAAACTCATAACACCATCTACTACACCACCACGGATCATATATGGTGGAATAACATAAGTAAAGCCCTTATTAATCATAAAGTCACGTGCATATGCTAATACAGCACTATGTAAGCGAGCTATATCACCCATTAAGTAATAGAAACCATTACCAGCAACTCTTCTTGCTGAATCTAGGTCAATACCACCAACTTTTTCAATAATATCTAAATGATAAGGAACTTCAAAATCATATTGTTTTGGCTCTAAAAATCTTTCGATTTCAACGTTTTCACTATCATCTTTACCTACAGGAACTGAAGGATCAATAATATTTGGAATAACCATCATTACTTTCTTTAATTCAGCTTCTTTAGTTGTAAGTTCTTCATCAATAGTAGTAATACGTTTATTGATTTCTTGCATTTCAGCTTTTAACTGATTAGCTTCATCAATTTTCTTATCTCTCATTAATAAACCAATTTTTTGTGAATCTTGATTACGTCTAGCACGTAATTGTTCCACTTCACCTTTAAGGGCACGAACATCTTTATCTAATTCAATCACTTGGTCTACTAATTCTAACTTGTGATCTTGGAATTTTTTTCTTATATTCTCCTTAACGATTTCTGGGTTTTCTCTAACAAACTTTAAATCTAACATTTTTATTCACCTATTGCTTCTAAAATATATCTACTAGTTTGATATTTACTAGCTTTATTTAGATATCTAGAAATATGGTTTTCTACACCATACTTATTTAAGATAACTGATAATAAATATAGGTTGCGTTTCTTATAGCTCTTAGCTTGTAACACTTTATATAAAACGTCCTCTTTATAAATAGAGACAAATTTTTCAATGAATGCTTTTAAAGCTTCAACATTAACATCCTCATAATTGTCGATATTTTCATTAATTTCAAGCATTAATAAAGTTGTTACTACAACATCATTGCGATAATCTAATTTTACTTGTTTTACATTAAAACCATTTAATTTTCTTACAGTTTTGATGTCATGGCAATCAGTATAGATTTCATAATCTCCCGTAGGATTATCAATTAATCCTAACTCTTTAAATTTATAGGCACCAATTAATGTACCTTTCTTACCTTTGTTAGTAAAGAAATTAATAATATTTTCAATTGGCGGCATTTTAGTTTTATCATCTTTGTAAGGTCTAAAGTATAAACCTTTAGCTATCTTACCTAAATAGCCTTCCTTATATAATCTAGCTATTAATTGATAGAAAGTTGCTTCCTCTGCATCCTCAAAATATTCATCATACGCTGTTTTAGCAAAGAAAATCTCACCTTCTTTTAAGCTTTCTATCCATAAACGTAAATTGTGTGTAAACATGACGTTAATCTCCTTTTTTGTGATTTTCTTTAATTTTTAATATCCATACAAAATAGAAAATAATTCCAACTAGTACGATCAAACTCGCTACTAAACAAGTTAAGCCAAAACTGTTAGTAGATACATGCGTCCAAGAAGAATAAACTATTGCTAGTGCTAGAGTGTAGCTGATAGTTAAGAATAGTTCTCGACGATAGATTTTAAAATCTTCTTTTTTAAAATCCTTTAACTTCATAATAAACCCCTGCTATAATTTTGAAACTTTCTTTTCTAATTCCTCAACAGTAAAACCAAACGACTTGACAATTTCTTTTGCAGGCATACTAGCACCAAATGTATCAACACCAATTACAGTTCTAGCATACTTATACCAAGGCATTGTTGATGCCATTTCTACTGCTACTACATTAGCGTCTTTTGGTAATACCATTTCTTTATATTCATCTAATTGTTGCTCATAAATGAACATTGATGGCATAGAAACAACACGAATGTTCTTCTTTCCACTTTCTTCCATTTTCTTAGCAACTTTAATACATAAATCTAATTCTGAGCCACAAGATAATAAGATTAAATCAAATTTATTCTTAGGTTCATATGCAACATATGCACCAAAGTCAAAACCATGACGATTAGTTTCTTCAAGAACTGGAACATCTTGTCTTGTAGTTACAATAACAGTAGGGTAGCTATTTTTAACCATTGCTTGTTTAATAGCATATCCCATCTCTTTAGCATCTGCAGGTCTAACAACATTTAAGTTAGGAATAGATCTTAACATAGCTAATTGCTCAATAGGTTGATGAGTAGGTCCATCTTCACCTACACATAATGAATCATGTGAGAAAATAAATAAACTTGGAATGCCCATTAATGCAGCTAATCTAATTGAAGGTTTTAAGTAGTCACTAAATACGAAGAAACCTGAACCAAAACCTCTTAAATTAGATAATACTAAACCATTAACAATAGCACCCATAGCGTGTTCTCTAACACCAAAGTTAATATTTCTACCAGTTGGATTTTGAACAGAAAAATCACCTTCAATACCATGAATCATAGTAGATGACACTAAGTCAGCACTACCACCAATCATATCTTGTAATTCATATTCATATTGTTCTAATAACTTACCAGATACTTTTCTAGTAGATACCATATCACCTGGTAAACAATCATAACTAATATTTTGACTTGTAGTTAATGTATTATTAAAGATACCTTCTAATATAGCAGCATCATCTGGATATGCTTGTTTATAACGATTAAACATATTTCTCCAGTCATTGTGTAATTTAGAACCTCTAAATAATACATTTTCACGATAGTAATCTAAAACATCATCATTAAATACAAATGGTGCATCATTACATTCTAGATTTTGTCTTAATTCTTTAACCTTAGCATCATCTAATGGTTTACCATGTATTGTATTTGTACCAACTAATGAAGAACCTTCACCAATACGTGTTTTAATTTCAATAATTGTAGGTTTATCTTCACATGCCATAGCTTTTTTAATAGCTGAACGAATACAAGTAGCAGAATTTCCACCTCTTACTAAAATAGTATTGAAACCCATAGCATCAAATTTCTTTAATGTTTTTTCAGAATTAGCTAATGATGTAGGACCATCTAATTGAATATCATTAGAATCATATAAAATGATTAACTTATTTAATCCTAAATGACCAGCTAATGATAAAGCTTCTAATGCTACACCTTCTTGTAAGTCACCATCACCACATAATACATATGTATAATGATCAATTACAGGGTATCCTTCTTTATTAAATCTATTAGCTAAATTCTTTTCTGCAATAGCCATACCAACTGCAGTAGCAACACCCTGTCCTAAAGGGCCAGTAGTCATTTCAACACCATCTGTATGTTTATATTCTGGGTGACCTGGAGTTAAACTACCCTTTTGTCTAAAATTCATTAAATCATTAGTAGAAATATTATATCCTGATAATGATAAAACAGTATATAGTAGGGCTGAACCATGACCAGCACTTAAAATAAAACGGTCTCTGTTATACCAATTATGATTATTTGGATCAATTTTTAAGATCTTTGAAAATAATGCATGTACAATTGGAGCAGCACCAAGACAAATACCTGGATGACCGCTATTTGCTTTCTTAATCATTTCAGCACACATTACCCTTATGCTGTTGATACATCTTTCATCTCTAGAACCCATTACTCCACCTATTGTTTAGACTCTTCTTCGTCTAAATCCTTTTCTACAATTTCTTCGCTAGCTTCTTCTACATCCCCATTTAGTTCATCACTTGATTCAATAGCTTCATCACTAGTCTCTTCACTAATCGCTTCTACCAAAGTATCAGAAGTTGTATCAGTAACTTCCTCATTAGAAGTAACAGGTGCAGTTTCATCAGTAACTTCGTCAGCAAAATCTTCAGGATGTTCTAATCTATACTTTTCTTCTTCAGCTTTAGCTTTAGCTTCTAAGTATTCATCAATATAGCTATTTTGTCTCTTAATTAAGCGATCGAAATTATTTTGACCAACTTCTTTCTTAATAGCTTCCATTGCTTCTTGATGGAATGTAGCAGCTTTACGTTTTTGGAAGCTACTAGTCATAAACATACCAATAATGAATGCAGCAGCTAATACTATTTGAAGAATAGTTACTACCTTTGTATTTTTTACTAATAAAGTTAATAGAATTAATAAACCAATTAATAAAATACAAATAGGTAATAAAATCTTGAAGTTTACTTTCTTAGTAAAGTTATCAACCTTATCCCAGTAGTCAAGCCAAAGTTTATTTACTTGTGCAGTATATAAACTTTTTAATTCATCATGGAAACCATGTTCAATATATAAACGATAATTATACCCATCTTGACTAGACCACATAGCAAAACGACCTTGTGCTATATTTTGATCAAATGCTGTATCAAAATCATTCATATAATATAAATCTATAGTTCTACCATCAAACTCTTGCGTTTCAAATGGTTGACTAGAATTACCTAACTCGAAGAATTTAGGATTACATCTCATAAAATATCACCAATATTTTTCCTTTCATTTATACTACATTGTATTATATCAAATTATATTTACTAATTAAACAAAATAATTAAAAAATAATCTTTTATTTAAATGATTATCATAATTAGTACATTTTAGTAGCTTTTTTTAAATAAATTATGTGAAAATCACATAATTATTAAAATTTTTAAAAATAATATTGTTTATAACCATCAAAATGTTCACTTTAGAGATTAATATTCACTATTTTTCTATAAAATAAAATACATATTTTATATATTAGTATTTTATGGTAAAATTATAAAAGATGTGAGGTGTTTTTATGGATAAGAAGAATATTTTAATTATTGAAGATGAACCCAATATATCAAAAATACTATATTCATATTTTACAAAAGCAAATTATAATGTATTAACAGCACTTGATGGTGAGTCAGGTCTTAATGCATTTATGGATTCAAATATAGATTTAATTATATTAGATATAATGTTACCTAAGATAAATGGATTTGAGATAGCTAAGAGAATACGTTCTACATCTAATGTGCCAATTATTATGATGACGGCATTAGGTGATGAAGACAACATGACAAAAGGATACCAACTACTTTGTGATGACTATGTTGTTAAACCATTCTCTCCTAAAATATTAGTTATGAAAGTAAATAATCTATTAAATAGAATTGATTCAAATAACAATATTAAACAAAAATATACTATTAAAGGTCTTACTTTAGACTTCGGTGCTAATAGATTATATGTTGATGATAAAGAAGTCGATATATCTAAAACTGAATTTAAATTATTATCTTTCTTAATTAATAATAAAGATAAAGCATGCTCTCGTTCATTGCTATTAGATGAAATTTGGGGCTTAGATGTATATGTAGACAATCGTATTGTAGATACTTATGTAAAGAACCTAAGAAAATTAATTAAACCTTATAATTATATTAAAACTGTATTTGGTATAGGATACCAATTTGTGGTAAATGAAAATGAAGAATAAAAAACCACCTTCAATATATATATTAGTATTTATAGGTATAATTCTTAGTATAGCTTTTATTACAATTAGCTGTATTACAGCTAATTATAATAACGCTAATATCTTAGTTTCTTTAGTATTTATAGTATTTATGATTTTCTTTATATTTATAATTAATGCGATGTTTGTCTTCCCGTTAACCGAAATCAAACAAGTACTAGAAAATATAAATGATCGTAACTACTCCTTCTACTGTAAATATGGTACCACATATGAAATAGAAGATTTAATGAATGAAGTTAATAGATTATCTAAAACAAACAAAGTTTTATATAATAAATATAAAGAACAAATTGATATAAATGAAAATTATATCAAAATATATAATCAAGACTTAGAGCATAAAAAAGTATTTCTAGCTAGTATATCTCACGAAATTAAAACCCCTTTAACCGTTATTAGTAATGCTGCTGATGCTATAAAGGATAAAATATATACTACTGAAGAAGAAATTGATGATGCTTTACAACTAATAATAGATCAAGCAAACAAAACTAATCAAATGCTATATACCATTGTTAGTATGTATAAACTTGAAAGTAGTAAAATAGATTTAGATCGTGAAGAATGTAATATTGGTGATTTAATAATAGAATCTTTAGAAGATCTAAAAGGTTTAATTATTAAATATAATCAAAAGGTTGATATCTTATCTTCACTAGATTTAGATGTTCTAATTAACAAAGCATTAATACAAAGAGCATTAAAAAATATTTTAGTAAATGCGATTACATATTCTCCAAAGAATGAACGTATTACTATTGAATTAATAGATAACCCTAAATACTATGCTTTAGAGTTTATTAATTATGGTATAACTATAGGTCGTGAAGATTTAAACAAAATATTTGAACCTTTCTACCGTGCAGATAAATCAAGAGAAATCAAAAATGATCAAGGAAATGGTTTAGGTTTACATATTGTTAAAGAAATATTTGATCGTCATGGTTTTGATTATGGTATAACAAATGTACGTAATGGTGTTAAGTTTTACATAATCATTCAAAAAAGTACAGAAATTGAATAATTATATTATAAAATATAAAAGATAGTATGATTCTAATTAAAATAATTAGTCATACTATCTTTTTAATTGTTTAGATAAAAAAAATAATATATAATTACATGATAAGGAGTGATTTTATTGAAGAAATTTTTAATTATTTTATTAACTATAATAACAACACTACTAATATCTAAGATAGAAGTTAAAGGTGAAAGAGAAAAGATAACCTTAAATACTACTAATGAAGTTATTTGGGCTAAAGGTGTAGATAACTTTAAAGTAAATGGTCCAGATAGTGAATTTATATGTTATCCAGAAGTCCATGGTGATAAAACATACCATGAATATTATATACCATATGAACCTAATAGAGGCTATTACGATATAAACAAAACCTATGATAAAGATTCATTCTTATGTTTTGCCGCTAGTGCATCTAGCACTCTAACTTGGTGGTTTAGTCAAAACTATGAATTAATTAATAAATATTTAGAAGAAAATCCTAGTATTAATTATATTGATGAAGTTAAGAAATTTCAAACACTTCCCACTTCTCAATATGACAGTTTCATATTTAATCATTTTACTGAACAATATGCTTATCGTCAAACAGGTTATTGGCCAGATTTACTAATTGACCACTTCTTAAATGGTTATAAACCTAAAGAAAATGGTGGTGTAAATGACGAAGACTGGATTGATGGTGATAACCTTATAGAAAATGGTCCAGCAAGAGGTGGTGGCTTCTTCTTTGAACTATTAAACAAAAGAAAATTAACTACTAGAACGCAAGTAAATTATAATGATTTTAATTATATTGTTAAAAATACACTAAAGAGTGATGGCATTATTTCAATGACATATGAATCAGGTAATTTAGCCCATGTAGTAACTCTTTGGGGTGCTGAGGTTGATAGCGCTGGTAATGTTAAAGCAGTTTATTATAATGATTCTGATGATGATAAGATGTATGGTCTAAAACGTATTGAAGTATATAATAAAAATAATAATGCATATATCACTACTGACATTGATCATAAATCTGGTTCTTGGGTATCTATGCTTAATACATTACGTTTAGGTCAAGAATTCTTTGGCGTACATAATCATAATTATGGTGATCCTATATGGAATCTAAATGATTCTACAAATCCAACTGCTACTTTTACATGTAAGGATGACCCTACTCATACTGAAACAGTAAAGGGGAATGTGAAAGAATATACTATTGATGCGTCTTGTAATAAAGGTGGTAAAACTTATAAAGTTGCTGAAACGGTATTCAATGGTAAAACTTATAAGAGTCAAGAATTTGATGTAAAAGAAATAGCTAAGAAAGAGCATAATTTTAATGATTATGTAATTGATATAAATCCAACATGTAATAATGATGGTCTAAAATCACGTACTTGTAAAGTATGTGGATATAAAGAAAAAGTAATAATCCCTAAACTAGAACATAAATTCACACAATTTGAGGAAACTATTAAAGCGTCATGTGATAAAGATGGTGAAGCTAAAAGACACTGTGAAAATTGTAACTTGACTGAAACCAAAGTAATTCCTAAACTAGAACACAAATATGGTGATTATCAAATCGAAGTAAACCCTACATGTAGTAAAGATGGTAAAAAATGTAGAACTTGTGTTAATTGTAATCATAAAGATGAATTAATAATTCCAAAGCTAGAACATATAAATGATGACATATGGCATTTTGAAAATGATACACACTTCCATCTATGTACAAATGGTTGTGGTACTAAGTTAAGTTTAGAAGCTTGTCATGGTGGTAAAGCTACGATCAATAACAAGCCTATATGTGATATATGTCATAATAGTTACGGTAATATTTTAGAAAATGTAGAATTACCTGTTAAGAATAATAAGTTAGATTATGATATTAATGATAATAATAATTTAACTATAGATTTAAATAATAACTTATTAGAAATTAAAGTAAATGATCTGACTTTAGATAATAATTATTATTATGTAGAAAATAATAAACTTATCATTAAGAAAGAATACTTAGAGACTTTACCAAATGAAATTTATAATATTAAGTTACAATTTGATAACGGTTATACAAATATTGAGCTTAATATAGTTAACAACAACAATAATTTAAATATGATTATTATAATTACTTCTGTAAGTATGTCATTGGCAGTTATAGGTGGCATAAGTTATTTATTCTATAGGAAAAAACATTTAAATAATTAATTAAATTCATATAAAAATGCTGATATTAAATCAGCATTTTTATATTTATTCATACATATCTAAATCTAATGATGAATCAGCATTTAAGCATAAATCATCTGTCCTACCATATTTTTTATATTGATAGTATCCTGCAACAGCAATCATACAGGCATTATCTGTACAATACTTAATTGATGGGATATTAATATTATAACCATAAGTATTTTCTGTCATAAATCTTTCTTTAAGCCCTTTATTAGCTGAAACACCACCAGCTACAATAATATTAGAGCAATTATATTCTTCACATGCCTTAAATGTTTTATTTACTAACACTTCTGTAACACTATCTTGGAAAGATGCACATAAATCTTCTTTATTAACTTCTTCTCCTCTTTGTTCTAAATTATGATGTAAATTTATTACAGCACTCTTTAAACCAGAAAAACTAAAATTATAACCATCGACATAAGGTTTAGGTAACTTATAGTTTACCTTACCTTCGTGAGCTAAACGATCAACGTGAGGACCACCAGGATAAGGAAGACCAATAACACGTGCAACCTTATCATACGATTCACCTACAGCATCATCATGCGTTTCACCTAAGATTTCAAAATCAAAGTGATCACGCATTAAAATTAATTCTGTATTACCACCAGATACTAATAAACAAATAGCAGGAAACTTCATTTCATGTTCAATCGCATTAGCATAAATATGACCTGCTAAATGATGTACGCCAATTAAAGGTTTTTTAAACATATATGCGAATGCTTTAGCAGCATTAATACCAACTAATAATGAACCAATTAAACCAGGTCCTTCAGTAACAGCTACTAAATCAATATCACTATATTTTAAACCAGCTTTTTGAAAAGCTTCTTCAAATACTACACCAACTTGATATACGTGGTGGCGACTAGCTACTTCAGGAACTACACCACCAAATTTCTTATGAATATCAATTTGTGATAAAACTACGTTAGATAATACTTCTTTACCATCTCTAACAATAGAGACTGCTGTTTCATCACAACTGCTTTCTACACCTAAAACTATCATTTTAAGAACTCCATTTCATCATTAAAGCATTAGTGTTATCACTATAATACTTTTTTCTTACACTTATAGTTTCAAAATTAAAATACTTATATAATCCTATAGCAGGAATATTATCTTCACGAACTTCTAAGAAACAAGCTTCTAAATCATAATTATCAAACATATAATTTAATAATTTTTTAGCTATACCCTTACCTCTTGAAGATTTATCTACACATATACTTACAATATCTGCTTCTAAACAAACATATATTATATATAAGAAACCTACTACCTTATTATTATCTAGAGCAAGAATTATTATATCATTATCACTAGTATTTAAATCTTTAAAACTACCAGTCAAATATTCTTTATCTAACCTTAATATATCTTCTTTATAAATAGGACTATATTTTACTAGTTCTAACATAAATTACGCTCAGCTTCAGTATCACGTAAATAATTAGGTACTAATAATAATGGTTCATCAACTAAATGCGCTACTCTTATTACATTTAATGGATCTACTACGTAATTATCTTCACTAATTACACTAGAATGTGGATATTTAGATAACTCTTCTAATGAAATAAAAGCTTCATCAACAATAAAATCACCATTTTTAACAATAGCCCCAAAGACATTACCACGTCTTGCATCAATCATTACAAGCGCATCTTCATTTGCAGCACTACCCATCAATGCTAAAGTAGAAATGGTGCGTAATCTAATGTTACCAAAATGAGCAAACATTTTCGCAACTGTTACAGCCATTCTAACACCAGTATAAGAACCAGGACCAACACCACAAATGATTTCATTTACATCTACTATATCTTTATTATGTTTAGATAATAATTCTTCTACACCACTTACAATATGACGTGCATGATCATTTTTACCTTCAAAATAAACTTCATCTAATACTTTATTATCTTCTACTAAACCAAAGTATAATCTTTTAGTTGCTGAATCAATTATTAAAGTTAACATCTTTTAACCTTCCTTCATAACGACTACCTACTTCTTCAATAGTAAATTGTCGTCTATTTTCGTCTAAATATTTAATATTTATCATTAAATATTCATTAGGTAGTAAACCCTCTGCTTGATATGGCCACTCTATAACACTTACACCTTGACCAAAAATATATTCTTCTAAGTCAAAATCTTCACCAACACCATCTAAACGATATAGATCTAAGTGGTATAAAGGCATATTACCTTTATATTCTTTAACAATCGTAAATGTAGGTGAGTTAATAACTTTAGTTACACCAATAGCTTTACCAATACCCTTAGTAAATGTAGTCTTACCAGCACCTAAGTCACCAGTTAAAAGTATAACATCACCAGGGATAAGTTTAGTACCAATTGAATATGCATGTGTGATAGTTTCTTCTCTATCATTACTTAAAAATTCATATTTCATCGTTATCACCTATTTATAAAACTTACCAAATGTCTTTCTAAGAGTATTCTTAACAGTATTATATAAACCAGCAATTTCACCAGTAACAGATGATACTTTTATATTATTAGTATCATAATCTAAAATAGTAATTTTACCGCTTACTGAAGATACTTTTCCATTGTTACAAGTGATAGTAGTAATTCTAATATCACCAGAAACATTATTGACATACAACATATTATATACTTCTAATATTTTAAAATCAATACGTCCGCTTATAACACTACAATTTAAATCATAACAAGTAATATTATTTACTAAAATATGACCACTAATTGTCTTTAATGTAATGTTTTTACCACTAATACTATCACCAGTAATTGTACCACTAATTAATTCTACTTTAATATTATCAAAAGTGACATCACTACCAATAATTATATCTAGTTCTACTCTGCCTTTATAGTTTTCTTTTAAAATATCTTTTACAGTTAATGTATTATTACTTAAAGTTACTTCTATTGGTAATTCTTCTAAGTTAGTATCTATAGCATAATCTAACCCTGGATTAGTTGACCTAATAAAGTTAACTTTATCTATTACTACCGAATGAATGTTAACGTTATAACTATTAACTATCTCAAAGCTTTCAACATTAATAAATTTGTTAACAATATCATCTATACTACCTAACTTAACTAATATTTCTTCATCAGTTAATCCTGCTTCATAGCCAATATTAAAGAAATCTCCATATTCATTAATAATATCTTCAATATTTTCAATATTATTATTTTCTAAATTTAATCTTAATTCATTTAAAAAACTATTCTTCATCATTTAACATCCTCCTTGCTTCTTCAAAACTAATTTCACCATCTTTTAATCTTTGTAAAATAATATTTCTTCTATTATTATTATTTACAAATCCTAAAGCACTTATTAGTTCATCTATATTTTTCTTTACTGTAGGATAACTAACTCCCATATCTTTTTCAATAGCTTTAATATTTCCTTGATTCTTAATAAAAATTAAGGCAAAGTTAGTTTGTTCTTCTGTTAGTACACTAAATGGATTTTGTTCAAAGGAACCACTTATCTCAGTACCACATGTCTTACAACGGTATTTAACTACTTCTAAATCACCCTCACATAAAGGGCACTTATTAATGTTCTTTTTCATAATTATTCCTCCATTGTTAATTATATTAATATTATAGTTAAAATAATTAATAAAATCAAGCAAAATGATTAACATTATTAATTTATCATTTACAAGTGTTATATTATAAATAATATTAGATAGATTATTTCTATAACTAACATAGGATACAAATATAGATATAATTTTAAAAAAGGAAGTGAAACACTCACTTCCTTAAATAATTATTTACATGCTTCGCATAATTCTAAATAGCTATCAGCAACTAAAGAAGCACCACCAACTAAACCACCATCGATGTCTGGTTGAGCGATTAATTCTTTAACGTTACCTGGTTTCATTGAACCACCATATAGAATTCTAGTTTCTTCAGCAACTTTAGCATTGAAGATTTCTTTAACAACTTCTCTACAGAAATGACAAGCTGCATTTGCATCTTCACTAGTAGCAGTTTTACCTGTACCGATAGCCCAGATTGGTTCATATGCAATAATTACATTTTCCATATCTACTGGATCGATACCAGCTAAATCTCTAACTAATTGTCCTTTTAAAATTTCTTCAACTTTACCAGCTTCTCTTTCTTCTAAAGTTTCACCGATACATAAAATTGGTTTTAAGTTATGGCTTAAAGCTGAATGCATTTTCTTGTTAACTGTTTCATCAGTTTCAGCGAAATATTGACGACGTTCGCTATGTCCTAATACTACATATTCAACACCTGTAGATTGTAACATAACTGGTGAAATTTCACCTGTGAATGCACCGCTTTCTTCCCAATGCATATTTTGTGCACCTATTCTTAAGTTTTCACCTTGACGTTTTACTAAATCACGTAAGATGATAGCTGGAGCACAGATTACTGTGTCGCAAACATCAGTTGAAGGAACATTTTCATTTACTGCATACATGAATTCTAATGCTTCATCACGAGTTTTGTTCATCTTCCAGTTTGCAATCATTATTGGTTTTCTCATTAATATATACACCTTTCCTATGATAATAAAGTAGCAATATCGTTAATTGCTGCTTCGGCTTCATCACCGTTAGCCTCAATTACAACGTTTTCTCCAGCAGGAACTGCTAAAGACATTAAGCCTAGAATTGATTTAACATCAATTACTTTATCATTATATATTAAATTAATGTCTACAGAATACTTTGATGCAGCTTGAACTATTTTAGCTGCCAATGAAGCATGTAAACCTACTGTACTTTTTACTACTATTGTTTTCTTCATGTTTATCTCCTTAATATTTTATTATTTCTCAGAAATACAAGCAATACCAGGTAGAACTTTTCCTTCTAAATATTCTAATGATGCACCACCACCAGTAGAAACATGGCTAAACTTATCAGCATAACCTAATTTTTCTACAGCAGCAACTGAGTCACCACCACCAACGATAGTGTTAGCACCAGTTAAGTGAGCGATAGCTTCACATACGCCGATAGTACCAGCTTCGTAGTTAGCCATTTCGAATACACCCATAGGTCCATTCCATACTACAGTTTTTGCACCTTCTAATGCTTTAGCGAATAATTCTAATGATTTAGGACCAATATCTAGACCCATTTCATCTTCTTTAATTTCATCGATTGCTCTTACAACACCTTTAGTATCAGCGAATTCAGTGTTGCAAACAGTATCTACTGGTAATACTAATTTACCATTTGCTTTAGCTAATAATTCTTTAGCTAATTCTAATTTATCATCTTCACATAATGATTTACCAATGTTATAACCTTGAGCTTTTAAGAAAGTGAACATCATACCGCCACCAATTAAAATCTTATCAGCTTTGTTAATTAATTCTTCAATAACATTGATCTTATCACTAACTTTAGCACCACCTAAAATAGCTACATATGGATGAGTAGGATTATCTACAGCACCACCGATATATTTGATTTCTTTTTCTAATAAGAAACCAGCAGCTGATTCTTTAACGTTAGAAGCAATACCAACGTTAGAAGCATGAGCACGGTGAGCAGTACCGAATGCATCGTTAACAAATACATCACCTAATGATGCCCAATAAGCACCTAATTCAGGATTATTTTTAGATTCTCTCTTAACTTCAACACCATCAGCGAAATCTTCATAACGAGTGTTTTGGAACATTAAGATTTCACCATTTTTTAATTCATTACAAGCTGCTTCTAATTCAGCACCTCTTGTAGCGTTAACGAATTTTACAGGTTGACCTAATAATTCTTCTAAATGTTTAGCAACTGGTGCTAAATCTTTTTTAGCTTTATCTTCTTCACATTTAATTCTACCTAAATGTGAGAATGCGATAACTTTACCACCTTGTTCTAAAACATATTTAATTGTAGGTAAAGCAGCTCTAACACGAGTATCATCAGTGATAACACCATTCTTCATAGGAACGTTGAAATCAACTCTAATTAATACTTTTTTTCCGTTTAATTCTAAATCAGAAACAATTTTCTTAGCCATATTTAATTTCCTCCATGATTTATAGCTTTATAACAATAACATTATAACATTATAAT
>SAMEA103957793__coassemble_137_pt1 | contig 29720 bp, 24 predicted proteins | sample SAMEA103957793__metabat2_high_PE_005 | metagenome-assembled genome bin SAMEA103957793 (sample SAMEA103957793) | gut metagenome | biome: gut; material: feces | host: Canis lupus familiaris | collected 2014 | reverse complement strand
AATATTAAAAGAGAGTATGACTAACTTCTTTCATATCTCTCTTTAATATACTTTTATCTATTAAATTTATATATATAATTAATATCTACTATTTATTAATTTCTAATTTATATGCAGTATATGAAATATAATCATGATTTATATTTTTACCATATATAAATACATAATGATTATTAAATGTATTAACTACGTTATGATTTAATGTCATTATACTACTTATATTTTTATTTAATTTATGTCCTACAAATGAATAATTATAGTTATCACTAGCGCAATATAATCCATTAGTTATTCTAGTATAATCATAGAATGAATCTTTTTGTGTACCAATACCATTATTTAATTCATATCTATATAAATAATTATCTTCCATTAATACAAACTCAGATTTTCCCATATCTATTACATCATATTTACAGGCTAATAACATATTACCATTAGAATCAACCAAGCCTTTTTTACCATTAATAGATATAATAAAATAATTATTAACATAATCTAATACTACATTATAACGTGATAGGTCAGCTAACAGTTCTAAATGTTCATTATATAGCATATCTGTGCTTACATCAAAATAATTATTACCTATCTTAGATAACTTAGAAAAATTAATACCTGAAACATCTTTAATTAAATCGAAGTTTTTATTAACAATATAAGTTTCGCTTGGTAATAAAACTTTATCTTCTATTTTTTGTAAAGTAACAATATTATAGTTACAAATTTTATTTTCATCAAAGAATGGTGAACCATTGTTAAATAGGTACTCTAATTTAATATTCTTCTTTTTACCATTTTTAAGATCTATTTTAGTAGTAACAAGTTTATATTTAATTTGATTTTCAATAAAATCATATTTTTCTTCATCACTTGGTAATGCATATTTATTTTGATAATAAAGATTGTTGCCTGCAGCTACCATATACCTACTTTCTAATTTAAATGATGTAACAAGCTTATTCTTTGCATCATATATGTAAGTAGTATTACCAACATTAACCACAGTATATCCCTTTAATCCATATGAATCTAATTTAATACCATTTATGTTAAAAATATTATCATTAACATTAGGTCCATCACTACCATATTGATCACCTTCATATTTGTTTGCTACTAATCTATTATTAATATATGAATATTTGTATGTAGTTCTATTATTTGAGTAATGTGAAGACATTGTTAAGTACAACTCACCATTTTTAACATATGTATCAATTTCAGTACCATAATCATTTTCAACTTTATAATCTAATACGTTCCCGTAACAATCTACATATTTATATTCATTACCATCTCTATATTTAACAATAGCACCTAGATTACTATCAGTAATTACTTCATATGTTGGATTAGTGTAATAAGCAAAACTAGTTATAAAACTATTAACATACATTGAATAAAATGCACTATTACCATTAGATCTTGTAACTAAAATTATACCTTTAGCTTCGTATCTATCATCTACAATATCATCATAATTAGCTATAAAACCATTAGACATATTAGTAATATAATCTGCTCTATTTTCTTTTATTATATTATTATCTAAAACTTTAGCATTAATTTCGTAATTCATAGAGCATGATCCTAATATAGGTAATAACGAAATAAATAATAATACAAATAATAACTTAATTTTTCTCATAGAATTACCCTCCCTACTAATATATTATATATGCTATCGTATTTTAAATAAAGATACATATTTAATATTTTGTGTATTATGAATATAGAAAATTCCTAGAGTGTATCTAGGAATTCTATATATATTATAAAGGTAAATCCTTCTTTGTAAATTTAATACTACCTATAATATAGGTTACTACTGTAATACCAAGTAAAACTAATAGTTTAACTGAGTATATCATCAAGCTACCATCCATGACTGCTAGTGAGTCAAATAGACTGAAGATTGTTAAATAGTTGAATATATTCATAGATGTAATTCTAATAGTACCAGGTATAGCTTTTGTAGCAAATAAACCTAAGATAGCACAAATAAAGAAGAAGATTGAGATACCACCAGATACACCAATATTATTATTTGTCTTATTAAAGAAACAACTAGACATAAAACAAATACCTGAGATTGCTAAAGAGACCATAAAGTTGCCCAAACCATAAAGTGCTATATCTTTTATAGGTAGAGCACTTAAAAGATCACCACTACCAAAATAACCACCCAATATTTGAGCTAGGATAGATACAAGAGTTAAAACAACGGCCATAAATACTTCACTAAATATTAGATATAAACCACTAGTGAAAATAAATGAACCTCTAGAAATAGGTGTAGACATAGTAAAAGCTAAAGACCCTGTTTCAATCTTTTCAGAAACTAAGGAGTTAGCTGTTAATACTGTATATACCATTGGTATTAATAGTACAGCAATACCAAATGCTATAACACCAACAATAATACCATATGTATTCATATCTCCCATCTCTTCAAGAGAATCTTGAATAGATGATGGTAATTGATTTATTACACCTAAACTTCCTTTAGATACTGCTATCATTTGGGCTTCAGACTTATTATATCCATTCATTAGAGAATCAGCTCTATATGTCTTATAAGAAGTAATACCACTAGCTGCATAATTATCTACATATTGCATTAATTCTTTACCATCCATTGAATAATTATTAACTGTGATTTCATCTATTGATGAAATTTGAATTTTATTATTCTTGTTAAAATCATCTATTAATTGTTTTTCAGCAACCATCTTTACTAAAACAACAGCTTTTCTTAATAATATATCTTCATCTACTTTACCATTAACATGATAATTATCATAATTCTTAATATAGTCAGTAAAGTATTCATCTAATATAACATTAATTTTATCTATATCTTCTTTTGCTTTAACTTTAGCCCCATCTATTTCTTCTTTAGTATAAGCTACACCAGTAATAACTTCCTTATGTAACTTCTCTACTAAACTTGAAACAGTACCCATTTTTGCTTCTTTTTTAATGTAAACATCAGGGTTATAGACCTTAACTTCCATCATCTTTAACTTTTCAGTACCATTTTCATTATATTCACCAGTCTTCACATAAGTAATAGGATAACCAAAATTAGAAGTATAATAATCAACTACGAAGTCTGGTAAATATTTAATATATGCAATATTATCAATTGTACGTAAACATTCTTTAGTTATCTCTTCCTTTAAGATATTATTCTCAACACTATTATCAGTCATATACTTATTCTTATCACTTCTAAATGCTTCTAATAACTTTAATGATAATTCATCCGCAAATACTCTTTCTTCACCTTTTACAGCAAATCTAAAGAATGATAACGTGTATTCTTCCAATACTTCTTTTTTATTATTTTTGCTATTATTATAATCTTTCACTAAACTCTTAATTAATATATTAATAGATTCTTCATCATGAGTATCTAATTCTAATAATTTAGTAATAATACTAGCTAAATGCTTATCAATAACACGATTAACTAAATCCTTAGTAGTAACGCCATTATCATTAAAATATTCATCTAAAAATGCATCAAGACCCATAATTATTGCTTCTTGTTCTACTTCTGGCATTTGACTTGTAAATGTCTTTTTAGCTTCTTGTAATGCATATTCTTTACTTGCTAAATGCTTCTCCATATCAGTACCAGTAGTTAATGCATACTTACCATTATATAATAATTTTAAAGCATCAATCTTAGTTAATGTAGTTTTATCATTTGGTAGTTCTAATACTTTTTCTAAAGTTTTGTTAATAGTTTTCTTGCCATCTTTAATAGTATCAAAACTTACTGAACATCCTTCAAAGGCTGAATAAAAACTAATAGCACCTTCTTTTACTGTACTTTCAGTATCAGCATTACCAAATAAATCTTTTAAAGCTGTACTAGTAGAATTTATATGTAATCCTGATAATATACCAATAATAATGGCCATTATTAAGGCATTACCTATACTTACTATTAACAATGACTTTAAATGTGATTTAAAGTTTTCTTTAAATAATGCTTTAGAGAATAAGTGTTTCTTAGCCATTTTACGGCTACGTTTCTTTAAGGATTTTTCTCTTTTTTGTCTTCTTCTTTCCTCTAACATTTTCTCTTGTGCATCTACTTCTTCATCATCATTTGAAGTATCAATATGTTCACCAGAAACTTCATCACTATTTTCGTTATCTTCTACTACTCGATCTAGTACATCATCACTAATTACTTCACTAGTAGTTTCTATATCATTAACAGTATCTATAACTTTAATATCTTCTTCTATATTTTGATTTAATTTAATGGGTTTATCTTCTTTCATAAATCTACCTCTTGCATCACGTTTTCTATTCATGTTTCATCGACTTTCTTTCTTTAAAATATGTTGATAGATTATAATTAATTTCACTAATAAACTTAACCCTATAATTACTAACTTCATTTAAGAAATTATCTATATCTTCTAAAGGAACTCTAGCTGTTATTTGGTTATATTGCTCTTGTATTCTAATGATATTAAAACCTAAATTTTTAAACTTAAGAAAATCTTCTTGATTAATAAAATCAATCTTATAGTCTCTAAAGTTTCTATTTTTAATATCATTCATATCTGCTACATCTACTATTTTTCCCTTATTTAGTAGTGCAACCTTATCACATACTCGCTCCAATTCTTCTATAGAATTTGAGGACATAATAATAGTTGCTCCTCTGGTTTTTTGTTCTAGTATAATCTCAAGCAATTCTTCACGCATTAGTGGATCTAGACCAATTGATGGTTCATCCAGTAATAATATTTTAGGTTTACGCATAAATGCAGCAACTATTGATGTTTTTTGTTTCATACCCTTACTCATACGTTTAGGATAAGCTCTAATATCTAGTTGCATTCTTTGAATTAACTCATTAGCATATAGATAGTCTTCAGGTTTAGCACCTAAACTATCACCATAATTATGTAAAAATACTGTACCAGATTTTACATCAGGGAAATTAATTTCTCCTGGAATATATCCAATCAATCTTTTAGTTTCCATTGAATCAAGATATGCGTCAAATCCATCAATGGTAATATAACCATCATCTGATGCTATAAAGCCCATAAGTTGTCGCATTAATGTAGTTTTACCTGCTCCATTTTCACCAATAATCCCTAATGTTTCACCTTTCTTTACATTAAGAGTAATATTAAAATTACCACGATCTTGTCCATAATTTTTAGTTACACCATTAATTTTTATTAAGTTAGATTGATTCATACTTCAAATCCTCCTTATAAAATGACATAAAGAATTCTTCTAAAGTTTCTTTTTTCTCTTTAAAATCTTTTACTTTAGATTTAGCTAATATTTTAATAAATTCATTAATAGTATCATCATATGTATATATATCCACCATTAAATTATCTCTATCAACCTTACATTCATAATTTAGATTATTTACATTAGCTATAAAATTATTTAAATCATCAATATTATTAAAATATACGAAATATTCTTTTCTACTATTGTGTTTTAGACTAGCAGAATCAAAGTTTGCTACAATATGACCATCCTTGATGATAGCTATACGATCACAGCAGGCATCCACTTCACTAAACATATGACTAGATAATAGAATAGTTTTACCTTGTTTCTTTAATTCTAAGATATAATCTATAAATTTAGCTTGCATATCAATATCTAGACCACTTGATGGCTCATCAAGAATAACTATGTCAGGATCATCACTAAAGGCACAAACTAAAGCTATCTTACGCTTCATACCTAGTGACATATCCTTAGCCTCAAGAGTTGGATCAACTTCAAAGTACTCCATCAAATAATTTAATCTTGATAAATCTTTAACCCCTTTTAAGGCAATTTGTTCATCAATAATCTCTTGACCAGTTAGATTTAAAGGCATTGCTACCTCACCTGGAACATAGGCTACCTTATACATTAAATCTTCTCTTTTAGTATCACTACCTAATCCTCTTAGTAGAGTCTCTCCTTTATCAGGAATGGAGAAACCCATAATATGTCTAATAGTGGTGGACTTTCCAGCACCATTAGGTCCTAAGAATCCAAAACATTCTCCTTTTTTTACATAAAACGAAACATCAAACACTCCACGCCCTTGACCATAATCTTTAGTCAAGTTTTTAACTTCTATTAATGTCTCCATACTTTACCTCCGTTAGATACTTTACATTAGTTAAGTATCTTACATTTATAAATAATACTACTTTTAGTATTGTATTTCAATACTATTGTGTTATAATTGTATTGAAGGAGTGAAAATGTACATGAGTAAAGAAAATATTAAGAAAGATGATAGACGTACAATTAGAACTAAACGTGATTTAGCTAATGCCTTATTTGAATTATTACAAGAGAAAAATCTTGATGATATAACAGTACAAGATATTACTGATAGAGCATTGATAAGTAAAACAACTTTTTATAATAATTTTAATGATAAAAGTGAATTATTAACATTTTTATTAAGACGTAGTATTGATGATGTATTAGAAAAAATAGAATTAAGTAATAGAAATATAAACCCTGTTGACTTCTTAAATGAAGTAATATCTCACGTTGTAGATTTCCTAATCGAAACTGCCTTACCATTTAAGAAAATGATAGCCCATGATAAAAGTGGTGTCTTATATTATTCTCTTACTAGAATGATCGAAGGTGTATTCACATCTATAGTTGAACAAAATGAGCTTAAAATTTTTAAAAATCATTTAGACAACGATACTGCTATATATTATTATGCTGGTGCTTTTGCTAATCTGATATATAAGAAGATTGCTAATACAGTTAATGTTGATAGAGATAAATTAATAAAAGAAATTTATAATTTATCAAAAGTGGTGATTGAATAGTAAAAGGTATCCCAAGAACATTCCTTTAACGGAGTATTCTATAGGATACCTTTTATAATTTAAATATATAAATGCTAATTCACAATATTACATTGAATAATTATTAATAAAGACTTAATTTTATTGATATATTATTTATTATTTAAATATTATTTTTTGTTAAGCGAGTCATAAAATTCATCCGAAGAAACGTGTGAAGTTATAATAATACATGAATCATGTAAATATAAAAGTACATTTTCTATGATTAGCCTATTTTCTTTATCCAAAGAAGCAAAAGGTTCATCTAATAAGATAAACTTAGGATTTGAATATAAAACACGAGCTAAACATACTCTTCTAGTTTCTCCTAAACTATAATTATGTTGTTCAGTATCTATTTTAATATTAATATTACTGAATGAAGTATCTAATTTTAGCTCATTAAAAATTTTACTTCATCAAAATCATTTATAGTAGAACTCTTTATAAAAGATTGAATTTCACAATAAATATTATTATTAATTTTTATAATTGCTGAAGTTTTTGTATTATGAATAATATGAAAGTTTTAAAATTTCTCATCAATGTTGTAGTGGCTTCAATGATATTTAATTTTAACAAAACTTCCTTATGTGATACAACAATTCAAAAATGTATAAATATTTACTTTATTTTAACACAACAAATTAATAAATAATAAGTGATTACATTAATTTTTTAAAAAAATTTAATATAAGTTCAGCGATATAAATGTTAAAATTAACGTATAGAAGAACATTTAATTAATAAACAAACAAAAAAGCCTGATACTACTGTATCAGACCTATATTATTTATATTGGTACTCCCAACCGGTTTCGAACCGGTAATCTTCTCCTTGAGAGGGAGACGTGTTAACCATTCCACCATGGGAGCATTAAAGCGTTTATATTTTATCACTTTTGAATGTAAATATCAAGTAAAGAGAGGTGCCTCAAATTAATGAGACACCTATTTTACTATGCTAATATATTCTTAATAGCAACATCTATTCTACGACAAACTTCTTCTTTACCTAAGATAGTTAAGATAGAATATAAGTTTGGAGCATTTCTTCTACCACTTACAGCTACACGGATGTATTCACTAACATCAGCTACACTACCCTTATAAGCTTCTTTATTCTTCTTATAATCCTTAGTATTAGCAGCATAACCAAATAAAGGACAAATCTCTTTAATTGATTCAAACCATGCTTGTTCATCTAAATCTAAATTAATATTTTCTTTATAATAAGTTAAAATATTAACAATATCATTTACATCCTTTTCAGGATTCCATTCAAATTTATTATTAGCTAATTCATTATAAACATCATTATAGAAGAAACTAATTACAGGATAAATATCACTGTATTTAGCATAATCTTTACGTGGTTTTGGTTTATCTCTATCAATGTTAATAATTTTTGTAAAGAAACCAAGATTTGAATTAATTCTATTATAGAATGGAGTATCAAATTCGCTTGCCCAAGCTAAAACTTCCGCAACTACTTCATCAGCTTTCTTAATAGCTAAACGTTCTTTCGCAATATTAATAATTTTATCTAAGTCAAACAATGCACCATCAACACCAATATGATCAAATGTCATAATGAAATCATTATAACTCTTGTCCATATTTTGACTACGCCACATTTCATAATTACTATTAGCTAATGTTAATAAATATTCAATAATAGCATATTTAGGATATCCTTCTTTAATAAAGAAAGATACTGCAGCTTCCTCATCTTTACGTTTAGATAATTTTCTTCTATTACCATTATCTACTTTCATAATAACAGGTAAGTGAGCATATTTAGGTGCTTGCCAACCCATAGTATTAAATAAATCTAAGTGTATAGGTAATGATGATAACCATTCTTCACCACGTGTAACGTGTGTAGTGTGCATAAAATGATCATCCACCAAGTGAGCAAAATGATATGTAGGAAGACCATCACCTTTTAGTATTACGATATCTTGATCATTTTCTGTTAACTCTAAGTCACCTTTAATTTCATCATGAACTTTAATTTTATTTTCATGATTACCTAGTGATTTAAAACGAATAATGTAAGGTTTTCCCTCTTCAATTAATCTAATTTGTTCTTCTACACTTAATGTACGGCACTTAGCATATTTACCATAATAACCTGGTATTTCTTTATTAGCTTCTTGAGAAGTTCTTAAAGCTTGTAAATCATCTTGAGTACAAAAACAAGGATATGCTCTACCATCTAATATTAAATGTTTAATAACTGTTTTATAGATATTAGCTCTATCACTTTGTTTATATGGTCCATAATTACCTATTTCATTAGTATCAGTAATATATCCTTCATTAGGCACAATATCAAACTTAGCTAATTGAATTAGTAAGTCTTCACCTGAACCTGCAATTTCTCTTTTTGTATCTGTATCTTCTAATCTTGTATAAAATACACCTTTAGATTCTTTGGCAAACCAATAAGAAATTAATGATGTAAATAAACTACCTGTATGTAAAAACCCTGTAGGACTTGGAGCAAAACGTGTAACCATAGCACCTTCTGGTAAATCACGTGCTGGGTATCTCTTAGTTAAATCCTCAATAGTTTCTGTAATATCAGGGAATATAAGATTAGCTAAATAATTTAAATCTTTAGTCATATATTATTCTCCTTTATTTAGTTAAAATTTCAAAACCATCTTCAGTCACTAGAACTGTATACTCTATTTGACTAGATAGTTTACCATCCCATGTATAAATAGTCCAATTATTACTAGCATCTAAGAAAACTTTTCTAGTACCCTCATTAATCATTGGTTCAATGGTAAAAATCATACCTGGGAATAAAATCATGCCAGTACCTCTTTTACCAAAATGAGGAACATAAGGATCTTCATGGAAATCTATACCAACACCATGACCACCAATTTCATGAACTACACTATAACCATTCTTTTTAGCATGATGTTCTATAGCATATCCAATATCACCCAAATGACAATAAGGTTTTAATACTTTCAATGCCTCTTCTAAACATTCCTCAGTAACTTTAATAATATTCTTAGCTCTATCTGTAGGAATACCTATGGTAAACATACGTGATGCATCAGCATAATATCCATTATAAATTGTAGTAACATCGACATTAACAATATCACCATTTACTAACACATCCTTACTACTAGGAATACCATGACACACTTGATCATTAATAGATGTACAACAACTCTTAGGGAATCCCTCAAAACCTAACGGTGCTGGAATACCCCCAAGTTCAATAGTTTTTTCATGTACAATTCTGTTAATATCTTCAGTAGTCATACCACCGTGAATGTTTTTAGCAACTTCATCTAATATTAAAGAATTAATTCTACCAGCTTCCCTAATACCAGCTATTTGTTTTTCATTTTTTATCATTTCACGTGTAGGTACAGTCTTACCTAATTTTTTATATTTACTCACTTGAACATCATAATCTATCATAAACTTCACCTTCAAAAAGGATAGTGACAAGCACTATCCATTAATTATTATAATTCAGCAACTCTTACAACATCACGAGCAATCATAACTTCCTCATTAGTAGGAATAATGAAAGCTTTAATCTTAGAGTCATCAGCAGTAATTAATGCTTCTTCACCACGGATATTATTACGATTATCATCAATCTTAACGCCTAATACATCTAATCTATCTAAAATGTTCTTTCTTAAATGGATTACATTTTCGCCTAAACCTGCAGTAAAGCAAATAGCATCACAACCACCCATATATACATAGTATGCAGCAATATAATCTACAATACGTTTAGCTTGTACATCAAATGCCATCTTACAACGATGGTTACCATTTTCCATACCATTTGTAACATCACGTGCATCACTACCAACGCCTGACATACCTAATAAACCTGATTTTTTATTTAATTCACTTACAACTTGATCAGCAGTTTTATGTTCTTTATTACAAATGAATGAAACAACAGTTGGATCTAAGATACCAGAACGAGTACCCATAGGAATACCTTCAAGCGGTGTTAAACCCATAGAAGTATCAACACATTTACCACCCTTAACAGCACAAATAGATGCACCATTACCTAAGTGACATACGATAATCTTTGTATCTTTAGGATCTTTATTTAATAATTCAGCACATCTATGTGATACATATTGATGACTAGTACCATGTGCACCATATTTTCTAATACCATATTGTTTATACCATTCATATGGTGTTGCATACATATATGCTTCTTCTGCCATTGTTTGATGGAATACTGTATCAAATACTACAACTTGTTTAACATTAGGTAATGCTTTTTCAAATGCTTTAATACCAACAATATGAGCAGGATTATGTAAAGGAGCTAAGTCAGCTAAATAACTAATTTTAGCTAATACTTCAGAATCTACTAATGTAGAATCTTTGAAGAATTCACCACCTTGTACTACACGATGACCAACACCTGCAATTTCATCAAGGCTCTTTAAAATATTCTTTTCAATTAATGTATTTAATAAAAGCTCAACACCAACAGCATGGTTAGGTAATACTGGACTAGATTCTTCTTTTTTACCATCATATTTTAATGTAAAAATACCAACAGGTTGTCCAATTCTTTCCATAACACCTGATGCAATAACTGTTTCTTGTGGCATTTCTAATAATTGAAATTTAATACTAGAACTACCAGCGTTTACGGCCATAATTTTCATTTTACTACCTCTTATAAATCTAATATTTTCTTGTTTTCTGCAAACCAATTTTCTATTTTAAGTAATTGTTCATTAAATGCTTTAGGATCCGTAAAATTATCTAACTTAATCATAAAACACTTATTGTTTTCTAATGGTTTATTCTTAATAATAACAATATTTTTCTTGTTAGAAATAAAGAATGAGTCAGGAAGTTCGATTATACCTATAATTGAAGCATCACGTCTAAATTCTTCCTTGAATTTATCGCCCTTATCATGACTTAAGAAGTCTTCAGGTAATAAACCAATAATATAACCATTTTCATTTAACATACTTAAATATTTACTAATACATTCATATGGGAAATATGGTTCCATTTTAAATGTAATAGGAAAATCAAAGGTGATTAAATCAAGATTAGATATTTTTAAACTTAATGTATCTTGTAAGTATAACGATATATCACAAGTTAGCATATCCGCAAATGCACTAGCAATCTTAATCATATCTTCATCATTATCACAACCAAAAAGAATAGTTTCTTTATCAGTATGATTCCAAATCGTATATAATAAGTTGCCACTTCCAACAAATGGATCTAAAATAGATATTTGTCTTTTATTAGGATATAATTTACCAATTAAATAAGATATTAATAATCCAAAAGTATCAGGTGTAGTCATACCATTAGTATTACGTGTCTCTTTAAGTGCACGTAAAACCTGTGATTGAATAGCCTTTCTTACATCCTCTGTAGAGAATTCTTTATCTACTAAAGGTGCATATATTTCATCTAATTTTTTAATATCTTCATCCTCTAAGTCTAATACGACTTCACCAGCTATAATATTTTTAGCTGTCATAAGGAAAAGTTCAAAATAATTAGCTTTTGTAATCTCATATAAATAATTACAAGATTCACTAAATACATCGTAGAATAATTCTAAATTTTCTGTAACTTTATCTTCTCTTTCCACTTATATCACCTCTATTAGTATATCAAATATAGTAAGTAAAGTAAACTTATATATTAATTATTAAAGCTAAATTATGCTTTAATAAAAGTTAAAATTTTATCAGTTGAGTTATCTTCGCTATATACGAAGTTATTAATTTTAATATTTTTTAATTCATTAATATCTTTAATATTATTAATAGCTAAATATCTTAAAAATAAACCTCTCATAATCTTAGATGAAGTAGACTTTTCCTTAAGTACACTATTTGTATATTCTAAAAATCTAATAGTAATTAGATTATCATCATCAAGTATACTACTATATTCTTTACTTGCTAAATTGATGACATAATCTTCATCTTTATAATAATCACGAAGTATCTCTTTATAAAATTTTTTATTAGAATTCATTTCTAAACGATAATTAATAATACCATCAGTAGGTTTTAATACCCCATATAACCCTGATAATATATTTAAGTATTTATCAATATATTCTTTAGCATCATTATCTAAACTATTATAGTCTAAATATTTATACTGAATACCATCATAACTAGTTATAGCACTACTAGTTATATTAAAGTCACTATTATCTAATTTTTCTTTTTCTTTTAGTAAAAGACTCTCACTAACTTTATATATTTTATTTAAACTAGTTAAATCTAATTCTTTTAAGCTTTCTATAATCTTTTTAGCATTATCTAAATATAAGGGTGTAGTACTACCCTTAACATTACTTAAAATCATTGTTTTTGCTGGAGAAATTATTATCTTCATTATAACCTCAATTATATAAAAAGATTAGAAATTAATCTAATCTAGTTATACTTTCTTCTACATTATTATTTTTACTTGTCTTTAAATATAGTATGTACATACATGATGCAGTTACTATAAATAATACTATACCAACTATTATGTGAATATAACCATTAGGACACATAGTTGTATAGAAATTATAAATCTCAGGATTAAAGAACATACAAACAATATTACCTAAACACAGACCAACAATGGTGTAATAAAATGGTGTTTTATATCTAGTTAAACATCTATTTATTAATTTAGATAATGTTAAGATACCTACAATACCACCAATACCAATCATACCATAAACTAATAATACTTGTGGGTTTGCTTTCCAAAAGGTCATACTAACTGAATCAATTAATGCATTATATAAACCAACAGATAATAGTAATGCTGTTGCACTAAGACCAGGTATTAACTGTGTTAGAGCAATTAAGAAACCTATAATTATTGCTACAAAATAGAAATATACTGGAGTATTAGTAATTAATTCTTTAAAATCTAACCCTGTGTATATAGCAACACTTGACATTAATATAGGTATTATTAAACCTAATAGTGCATATATAACATATCTTTTCTTAAATACTTGTCCTTTTACCTCATCAGTTACAGTTCTAATTGAACCCAACATCATACCTGCAAAAACCGCAGTAACCGCAAATATAGATATTTCTAATAGATATTTAACACTAAATAAACCTAAGACAAAACCTAATATTGCCCCAAATATAATTGGTAATAGGAATAAAATTGATTTTTTGGTAAATAATTTATCCATGGCATTAATTAATTTATCATATAGTTTAAAAATAATAGCCATCTGTGCACCACTAAAACCAGGAACAATGACTGCTAAACCGATAAAAAAGCCAAGGATTGTACTTTTCATTTTCTCACTCATTATTATCACCTATTATTGAAATTATGTATTACATCTTCAATAATTGCATCCTTCGTTAAATTATATGTATGGTTAGAAATTTCTTCTTTCCATATACCTTTTTCTACACCCTTCCAGTCCTTTTCATTAATAATTTTAAACTCAAAATACCCTTTAGGTAGTCTTATATCTAGAGTAAATGAATTCTCATTTACTTTATTCATTTTAACGCTATGATATAAATTCCAATTTCCTAATTCTAATATATTTCCAGAAATATATAAATTATCAATATTCTTACTATTTGTTACTAAAACATTAAATTTAACATTTACTTTATCATCATATAAACCATTATTATATTTAGATCTTAATTGTCTTTCGTAATGAACTAAACCTTCATTTAATAATACATCGATAGGTCTTTTTAAATAACGTAAAAACATAGATTCCTCATCAAAGAAATCAAAACCTTCTAATATATTATATTGTTTATATAATTCTTCTAAAAGATTCATACAGATTTTTAATCCAGTCTCATCATAAACCTTAACTAAGATAGGTGTCGTTTCATACTTACGATATTTACTTTCATTAAAAGTATATTTATTGTCAACTTCTATATCTTTTAAAGCTAGATATACATATAATCTATTCTTTTTCATTGTTAATGATATAAGTTTATTACCATTATGAATATAACTTGTAGAATTATATAGATTACTTTCTAATAGATAATGTTTATCAACACTTCTCTTTATATGTAAATAAGCATTCTTAATAAGATCATCAGCTAATATAACTTTAGCTTCAAAACTCTTAACTAAAACATCACAATAATTTTCTTTGTCTATTATATTTATAGCTTCATCTAAATCATTCGCAAAATATGTTGTTTTTTCTCTAACATCAGGATAAAAAAGTTCATCAGGAATCCAAATAGATCTAAAACCACCATTTAAAGCAGCGTAGATACCTGCCTTACTATCTTCAATGATAATTGAATCTTCTTTATTTACACATAAAGCCTCTTGTGCTAAATTAAATATCATTGGGCATGGTTTTGAGTGTGTAACTAAATCACCACCAATAATATAGTCAAAATAATCAATCATATTTTCTTTAGTTAAGTATTCTTTTACATATGCAGTTTGTGTACTACTAGCTAATGCCATTTTAATATTATTATCTTTTAAATAATTTAATATATTCATAATTCCTTTCTTTAAAGGAATAGGCTTAGATAATAATTCACTTCTTAATATTTCATTTTTAGTTTTACGTAAGCTTTTATAATCTACTATTGTATTTGGATAAAAACTATAAAATATATCTTCAGCATCATGAGAATTACGTCCACGTATTGAGTAAACAAATTCACTATTTGGATTAAGACCATTTTCTTCTAAGAGTTTCATCCATATTTTAAAAGATATTCTCTCACTGTCAAAAATGACTCCATCCATATCAAATATTACAGCTTTAATCAAATTAATCAACTACCTTATCTAATATAATCATAACTCCATTATCATCATTTGATAATGTTTTAAATCTTGCTACATCCAAAACTGTTTGTGTAGAATTTTCCATTGCATAACTATAATATGCATTCTTTAACATTTCAATATCATTATCAAAATCACCAAATGCCATAGTTTCTTCATATTTTATATTTAACATTTCTTGTAGATGTAATAAAGCACTACCTTTACTTACACCTTTATTACTAATATCAACCCAGTTATAACTACTATAAACACCACTTAAGTTACTAGGTAAATCAGTAATTAATGGTAATACTTCATCTTTAGCATCTTTCTCATTGTATATAGCAATCTTACATATAGTATCATCAATATCATTAAATGATTTTATTTCCTTTAATGTAGTATAATAAATTCTAGCATGTTCAAGATATTTTATATCTTCACTAAAAGCATAAGAGCCTTTTATTCCTGAATATATTACACGACATGTAGTATTAATTAAACGATTGTGTATATAGTATAAAGCTGAATCATCTAAAGCATCATTAAATATACACTCATCCTTATAATAGATAATAGTACCATTATCAGTAATATAATAGATATCATTATCAAAACTACTAAAAGAAGCCTTAAGTGAGGCATAGCCTCTACCACTAGCTACAACAAACTTTATTCCTTTATAATGTAGTTTAGTTAAAGTATTAAAGAAATTAACTGGTAATTCTTTTTTTGAATTTAATAATGTACCATCCATATCACTAAGTACTAATTTTACATTTTTCATAAAATAACTCCATAAGTTAAGATACCAACAATGGCACTTAAGATAATAAATATAATTGAATTTAGTTGTTTCTTAAATATTAATCGATACACTAACTGAATTGTTAGTAATACACCAAACAAAATCAAAGATACATAATTAAAACTAGTAGCACCATCACTAACAACAACTAATTCTTTATATACAAGATCAATTGCTACAGAAGCAATTAAACCCACAACTACAGCTCTTAAACCATTCATTACATAAATAACATATTTATTAGTAATGAACTTTTTATAAAATTGGAATATTATTAATATAATAATAAATGATGGTAATACAACACCAATGGTTGCACATGTAGCCCCTAAGAATCCACCTTGGCTATTACCTATGAATGTAGCAATGTTGACAGCAAAACTACCTGGTGTACTCTCAGATATAGCTAAGAAGTTTACTAACATTTCATTAGTAATCCAACCTCTAGCTATTGCTTCACTTTCAATCATTGGAATCATGGCATAACCACCACCAAAGGTTAAAAGACCAATTTTAAAGAAAACATATAATAATTCTAAATATATCATTCTTCATCACCTTTTTTAACCTTGTTATAAATTAATCCATATACTAAACCAACCAATCCACCACCTAAAATAATAAAGGCAGGATTAATAGATGTAAAGAATAATGATAATATTATGGCAATAAAGAATAATACATAAAACATTATATCTTTCTTTGACTTCATAAACATCTTTATAGCTGCTTCACATATTAGTATAGCTACCGCTATACGAATACCCATAAAAGCATATTGTACATATTCAAATGCTAAAAACTCATCAACAAACATTGATATTACTAGAATAACAATAAATGAAGGTAAAACAACTGATAGTGTAGCAATTAAAGCACCTAATAACTTACCTACCTTATAGCCAATAAATGTAGCACAGTTAATAGCTAAAGGACCTGGTGTACTCTCACTAACAGCAATAATATCAAGCATTTCTTCTTCAGAAATTAATTGTAATTTAGTTACAATATCTTTTTCAATTAACGGAATCATAGCATATCCACCCCCAAAGGTGAATGCACCTAACTTTAAAAAGGACAACATTAATAATAAATATTTTTTCATAAATTTAACTCACTTTATATAAGTTTATACTTCTTTAAAATCTTATCAAAATCATTAGAATAATTTTCTTTATTAATTTCATCTAATCTAGCAAAGAAAACTTCTCCTTCAAATGATGGTTTTAAATCCCCTTCAAATTCATCCGTTTCATAAAGGAAACTTAACTCTCTATGAGTATTAGTATTCCATTCAATAATATCTACTAACTTAGGATTAGAAATCTTAAGCCCCGTCTCCTCATAAGCTTCACGTATAACTGAATCTACTATGCTTTCGTTCTCTTCTACATGACCACCTGGAAATGTAATACCAGGCCATGTGCTTCTTCTTCTATTTAGAAATAAGTATTTATCATCTTTTCTAATAAGTATCATATTTGTTAATTCAATCATAATGTTAAACCTACAATCTTATTAGCTAAAAAGAACTTACCAAAGAAATATTTATTACAAGCAGATTCAAAGAGAGTAATAAATTGTTTTTTCTCTGGACAATAATCTAAAGCTTCCATCATTGATGGTGCTTTTAATGAATAAGATAAGTATCGATTATCTAAGTAATAAATATTATCTTTATCAAAGTCTTGTGGAATATTATAAACATATAATGTCGAAGAAGGTACACTATAAGATGTAGATAATACTATTTTACCATCAGCAATCGCAAAACCTTGTACTTTATCTCTGACAGCAAATCTATATTGAAGTGCATCTTCTTTTCCTAACCTACTAATTAAATAACAGTTAACATATGCATAATATGTTTCATTACCAAAATTAACCGATGTTTCATGATTTGTTTTATATGGACCATAATTAAATTCACCAACATATAAATATGTATCAGTTGGATCAGCATATATATAACTTGTTTGTACATCTACCTCATATGAGTTCTTAACTTTAACAGCTTTAACACTAGTTTTAGAACCTAATGATTTAACTGGTTTATCTACTGGATCTTGTGCAAAATCAGTAATAGGAATTTCATAGATAGCTTTCTCACCAGTTAAATAAATATTATCTTTAGTAGCTGTAATACCACCAAAATGATCATAAGATAATTCATAATCACTTAATTTAATATTAACATAATAATATGTTTTATTATTATTTATATAAACTCTACTAGCTTCACCGTTTGACATATAACCACTAGTAAAATAATACTCATGACCATCAACTATAACCTTCGCCACACCTTGAGATACAAATCCATCACCTAGGCCTTGATTATAAGCAACATCTTCTTTTACATTATAATATTTACTATAAAAAGGATGTTTAAATGCATTTAAACCAATTATTAGAAAAGCAAATACTGCTAAAACAATTAAGAGTGTTTTAAATATAATTTTAAATACTTTTTTTACCATAATTACGGAACCTCCTTTTAATATTTTATCATAAAAGTTAATAATAATATATATTATTATTACCTAAAATAGTATAATTTACTTATCTATTACCAATTATATTAATTTTCGATACATATTTAACTATATTTTACTTTTGCTCTTGACTTTAGTAGTTAAAAAATATTATAATTCATTATGCATGCGGGTGTGGTGGAACTGGTAGACACGCTAGGCTTAGAACCTAGTGCCCTCGGCGTGCAGGTTCAAGTCCTGTCACCCGTACCATAATAAAATATATGAACTGTTAAGCAGTTCTTTTTTTATAGACTAAAATCCTATAGGCTTAAACCTATAGGATTTTTATTATATTATTTAAAATTATAGAATCTCTATTATCATCATTACGTTTGTTTAATTCTACTAAGAATATATTATCTTCATTGATCTTAGCAAATAAATTATTATCAAATATAATCATATCATATTCATAAGTATCATCATAACAAGTAGCTGTGACAAAAGGTTTACCTTTCTTTGATACCTTATGTTTAATATTTCTAAACTTAACAAAAACTTTCGAATAATTCCTTAGATTAACTAATAAATCTATACCATTATTTCTTAAATTACATATTTCATTAAATGGATTATACTTAATATTAATACCTAAATAATACTTTTCACTATCTTCTAGTTCTTTATAACTAAATTCAACATCATTAATAGTTCGGTCAGGGAAATACTTATCTATAGCATTACCCTTATTACATAAACTATCATACATATTTTTACGTGTTTTTTTATATCTATCTAGTGTCCCACTAAATATTAATGCTTTATAAACATCAACATCTAAGAAGTTAGTTCTTAATACAAAATCATTAAAATCCTTAAATAAACCCTTATTTCTTTCTTCTAGTATTTCTCTAGTAGCAATTACACCTACATCACGAATAGAGTTTAAAGGCATAAATAATTGATTCTTATATGGAACATATATATCTTTAGATACATTTATATCAGGATTAACTATCTTTATACCATGCTTTCTTAAATAACCATTATATTCTTTTAATGTATCAGCACTACCAATGCTATTATTCATTAAATTAGCCATAAATTCATTAAAATAATGAGCTTTAAGATATAACATATAATATGCTAAAGTAGCATAAGCCACACTATGTGATTTATTAAAACCATAAGAAGCAAACTTAACAATATAATCATAAATATTGTTAACTACTTCTTTTTGGTAACCATTCTTTATACCCCTAACGACGAAATCTTGTCTTAAGTCTTCAATTATTTCTGCTTTCTTTTTTGAAATAGCTCTTCTTAAAACATCAGCTTCACCTAAACTATAACCACATACTACCTGTGATATTTGCATTATCTGTTCTTGGTAAATAATAATACCATATGTTTCTTTAAGTATTGGTTCTAATGATTTATCAATATAAGTAAACTTCTTACCATGTTTTCTTTCTATATATGTATCTATATTATCCATAGGACCAGGTCTATATAAAGCCAGTACAGCTACTAAATCATTAAATTCATTAGGTTTTAACTTAATTAATACATTTCTAATGCCTTGTGATTCTAATTGGAATATACCTAATGTATCTGCTTTAGATAACATCTCAAACACCTTAGGATCATTAAACGGTATTTCACGTAAATAACTATGTTCTTTTTTAATCTCTTTTAATACATTATCAATAATAGATAAATTTTTAATGCCTAAAAAGTCTATTTTTAATAATCCTAAACTTTCTAAGTCAGAAGCATCAAGTTGTGATTGGTATAAACCTAATAAACCTTTTTGTAAAGGTATAACTTTAGATAAATCATCATCATAGATAATAATACCTGCAGCATGTGTAGATGTATTTTTAGGCATATTTTCTAATCTAGAAACTATATATACAAAATCTTTTAAAGTATCATTATCATCTACTAATCTTAATATTTCATCAAAGTCTTTATTACTTAAGATTAGTTTCTCTAATTCTTTACTAATATTATTATCAATTTTAAATAATTTAATTACATCTCTGAAAGCTGTTTTACGAGTATATGTACCAAAAGTAATAATACTAGATACACTATGACAACCATAACGTTCTCGAACATAAAGTAATAGTTCATCACGTTTATCATCAGGAATATCAGTATCAATATCAGGCATTGAGATACGTTCAGGGTTTAAGAAACGCTCAAATAGTAAATTATGCTTAATAGGATCAACTTCTATAATACCTAAAGAATAAGCTACTAATGAACCTGCAGCACTACCTCGACCTGGACCTACTAGTATATTATGACTTTTAGCATATCTAATAAAATCCCAAACAATTAAGAAATAGTCATTAAAGTTCATTTTATCAATAATAGATAATTCATAATTTAATCTATTAAAATATATATTATATAAGTTATTATTCATATATTTAATATTTGATAATCTCTTCTTTAATCCTACATGAGACATAGAAGCTAAATAGTCCCTAGTATTTACTTTAGAAAACTTATATTTAGGTAGTGATACTTTCTTAAATAAATCATAATTAATAGATTCTACTAGTTCATTAGTATTTAATAATATATTAGAATCTATTAATTCCCACTTATAATCACTAAGGGCATATCTACCTACTTCAATACTATGATTACCAATCTTACATAGTGCTTCATATGTAATTCGGTCGTTATCATTAAGGTATTTAGTTTCATGTATATAAACACATTTAATGCCAAAATTAGATGCATAAGCAACTATATTATTATTAAATGAAATCATATTTTGATTTTGATAACTTATACCAATATAGAAATTAGATAATAAGTTTCGATATCTTTCTAGTTCAAAACTAACCTCTGAGTTATTATTTACCTTTAAAGCATCACCTATAATAGATTTATTAAAGTTTAGTATATAGTATATATTTTTATATTTAGATAATTTTTCTAATTTAAATTCATTAGAATCATTATATATTGCTGTAATTTCTAGTAATTCTTGATATCCTAGATTATTAATAGGATATAAAAGTAAGGTATCCATAAATACATCATTCTTACATTTTAATTCCATACCTATAATAGGCTTAATTCCTAAAGATAAAGCTTTATCATAGAATTTTTTATGACCATAAAGATTAGGATCTGTAATCGAAATATAGGTAAATTCGTTCTCTTTAGCATATGAAAGGATGTCATCTAAATGACATGAATTATTTAGTAAATCATATTCTGTTTTACCATATAAAAAACCTTTCATAATAAATCACCTTCTATAATGATTATACTATAAATCTAGGTTTAATTCATCATTATTGGACTTGCTTTTTTTATAGTATATAATACTAAAACAAATTAAGCCTATTAAAAGTATAATAATAATAATTTTATAATAAGGGATATTACTAATGCTTTTCTCTACTTCAACCTTTATTATATTATGACTAGATAAACCACTACTATTAGTAACCATAACCTTTACATAGTATGTACCTTCAGTTGTTATATCAACTAAACTATCATCAATAACTAAATTGTTCAATATATTAGGATCAGATTCATCTATAATATTTATATATTTATAATAATCTATTTCTTCATTTACTTTAATTTTAATATTTTTAACATCTATAATAGGTGCTACTTTAGACAATAGATTAACATTCAATTCTGCTACTACAGTATTATTATCACTATCTGTTAAACTATAATATACTTTATAAAAACCTACAACATTAACTAAATTACTGTAGTCTATTACAACATCATTAATTAGATTAACATCACCATCATAGGCTTTATGTATTATTTCTTTAAAGATATCTTCATTAAAATTTGTTAGATAATCCAAAGTGATCTTATCTATATTTAATTCAATTATAGGTAAAATAGTATCAACAATCTTAATTTTAATATTAACAGTAGTACTATTATTACTACTATCTGTTACAACAACCTTACTATCCTGAATAACATCTATTAAATTATAATCTATATTATATAGATTAATACTATATGTATCAATAATATCATCTTTAATAATAATATAATTATCCCAGTCTATATCTTTACTTTTTTCAACAATTATTAAGTCTTTCTTTAAAGTAACTATAGGTGATTTTGTATCAATTATATTAACATAAAATATTTTTTCATACTTTTCTTTATTATGGTCTATAACTGTAATTTTAGCTTTATATATACCACACATATTATAATTAACACTATTATCATCAATTAAATAATTATAATTATAAGTTGAATTAATATTAATATATCCTTCTTTTAAATAATCCACCTTCTTAGAAAGTGCTATTTTTATGACATTAGCATCTAAACTCTTGTCATACTCACCTAGTATATCTATTGTTAATTTTGATTTAGTATCTATTACATTAAATGTAATTAAAGCTTTATAGTTATTGCAACAACCTGGATTATACACACTCTCTATTGCTTTATACCAAACTTTATATTGTCCTATTTTAGTAGTATTAACATCCTTTAAATAATATAACCAATCACCATTAATATTATAAGTAATTTGACTATCACTAAGTAAAGCACCATTTTTATATAATTTAGCTTTAGGTATATTTACATAGTTAGAAATATCATCGTACTTCTGGACATCTACAAAAGTATTTTCCCACCTATATTCAAAATAATCACTAGCACAAACATAAGTTTTAATTGATAAAAGAAACAACATAATAAATAATATAATTATTTTTTTCATAAAGAATCTACTTCCATACTTATATTATGTAAAGCAATAAATATATCACACATATGTTTATATTTAGTAGATTTTAATGGAGACATTAATAATTCATTTAATAATCTATTACCTATATAACTTATACCATTATTTATAATATATGGAATTAAGACTTCCTCAAGATACTCTATACTCTTTAACTGATCTGTTCGTTTATAATAATAGTATGTAATAAGTAATTTATCAAATTGAAATAAACTTGTATTATTTATAACACTTAAGATATTACTATCTTTATTATAGGCTAAATAAAAACATTTAGATAAATTATCTAGTAGATCTATATCAGCTTTAATATTTTTCTGTAATATGATGTTATAAATAATATTTAAACTGTATATTCTATTCTTATCTTTTAATTTTAAAAGATTTTTCTTAAAATTACGATGTTGCCCAACATTTAGATAGTATAAACACATATAGTAATGTACCTGTTCTAGATCTAGAGAACTCCCGTATTCTAATTGCATATATTCTAGTTTATTATAGTAATTTACAATATTTCTACTATATGTTCTATATGCATCTAAGAATAAATAGGCATATTGTATTGGCTTTACAAAATCAATATTTTTATTAAATTCTAATGCTGTTTTTATGTAATCCATAGATTCTATATAATCACCTCTATAGTATTTATAGATTCCATAAAAAGTTGTAAATATAACTAAGTCCAAATCTACTAAAGATGAAGATAATTTCCATAACTTATTAATATAGGCTTCACATTCTACTATCTTAAATTGAGTAATAGCGCAAACAAATCTTATTAAAATTATTCTATGATTATCTAATCCCTCACATCTAAATAATATATCATTTTGGCCTTTAAGATCATTATAATAATAACACCTTACAGCTTCTAATAAAATATCTCTACTACTTAATAGTGATTCTACTTTTTCTTCACTAATATCAAACTTATCGCAAATTTCCTTAAGATATTTATTACTAGCTCTTACCTTGTTTTTCTCAATCTTACATAAATATGATACTGAAAAACTACTATCAGCAACACTTGAAAGTGTCTTTGAGTGTTTTATACGATATTCCCTAATTTCTGCCCCTAAAGCTTGATAGTTATCGCTATCATCATTTATTCTTCTTCTTAATTCATTTAATAAAATCATTTTTTCATTTCCCCCTCTGATTCATACTATATATACACCAAAAAGAGTATTTATTTATCTTTTATAACTAAATATAATAAAAATACCTAGATAATAAACAAATTATTACCTAGGTATATAATTATTTAGCTAAAGTAGCTTTATATCCTTTAGCATTGATAGCTTCGCATACTGCTTCATAGTTATTATAATCCATTAATACTTTAGCGCATTTTTTCTTAAGATTAACTTCAAAACTAACTACACCACTAACACTACTAATAGCGTCTTCAACTGATTTTTGGCAGTGTTTACACATCATACCTTCAATGTTAATAATCATTTGTGCTCCTCCTTTTACAAATTTTGTTAGATTAATTGTTAAAGCATTTGTAACTACAAAAACACTAGATAAACACATAAATAGTGAACCTAACATAGGTGTTAGTTTTAAATTATAGCTATAATAGAATAATCCTGAAGCTATAAATACACCTATAATATTATAGATAAATGCCCAAAATAAATTTGCTTTAATAGTTAAGAATGTCCTTTTACTTAATTTAATTACATTATATATATTAATAATATCATCATCCAATAAAATAACATCGCTTGAATCTGTAGCTATGTCTGTAGCATTATTTACAGCTATACCAATATCTGCTATAGATAAAGCTAAAGCATCATTTACACCATCACCAACAAAAGCTACACTATTACCTTCTGCTTTGATTTCTTTAATTATATTTCCTTTATCAATAGGCAGTACTTCAGCATAAACTTTATCCATCTTTAATTCTTCTTTAAGATAACTAGCTCTAACTTTATTATCACCAGTTAATAATACTACTTTAATATTATCAGCTTTTAATTTATTAATTAGTTTATAAGCGCTACTCTTTATATCATCATCAAGGGATAGTGTAACATAAACTTTTTCATCATCAAATAAATATAAATTTAATAATAAGTTATCATTTTCTAAATCAATATTTAATATAGACTTAACATAATTATAATTCCCAAAATAATACTTATGATTATTGACTACACCAAGAATACCCATACCATTAGTTTCACTAAAATTTGTTACTTCTAATCGTTTACTATTATATGTTTTAGCATAATTACAAATGCTATTGGCTAATGGATGATTAGTCATAGCTTCTAGTGAATATATTATATCTAAATACTTATTATCACTAATATTTTTAACTATTAATTCATTATTAGTTAAAGTACCAGTTTTATCAAATACTACAGTATCAATTGATTTAGCTTTTTCTAAAATATCAACATTCTTAAATAATATATTGGTTTTCGCAGCTTTTAATGTTGATACCATAATCGCTACAGGGGTTGCTAAACCTAGAGCACAAGGGCAGGCAATAACTAAGATAGAAATCATAAAGTTTAGTGATAAAGATAAATCTTTACTTATTATAAAATTAGTTATAAAAGTTATAAGACTAATTATAAATACTGTAGGTACAAAAAATTTAGATATCTTATCTACTAATTTGCTAATATTAGCTTTAGAAACACTAGCTTCATTAACTAAATCAATAATTTGACTAATATTAGATTCATTACTTCTTTTTAATACTTTTATTTCTAAATAACCATTTACTAAGTATGATGAAGCTAATACATTATCATTTTCTTTAACATCTACTGGTATAGCTTCACCTGTTAGATTAGCTTTATTAATTAAACCTTCACCTTTAATAATAACTCCATCACATGGTATAGCTTCACCTTTTTTCACTATAGAAATATCATCAATATTAACCATTTCAATTGGTTTTAATACTTCTAACTCGTCTTCTCTAATCGTAGCATATTGAGGCATTAAACTTTCAATACGCTCTAACTCCTTAGTAGCTCTACCCTTTGTTCTTTCTTCAATAAATTTACCAAGTCTTACAATAACTAATATAGATGCTGCAGACTCTAAATATAAGCTATGTGAGTATTTATGCACTAATTCCATATTATTATCAGTATAACCAATCATTAAAATTATAATGATGATAATACCATATATTAATGCTGAAAAAGAACCAACAGTGATTAATGACTCCATTGATGGTGACTTAAATAAACGTTTCAAACCAGTTATAATAGAATCTTTATGATTATACATAATTACAATTGTTAATAGTAATTGTAATAAACTATTTACTAGTGGATAGTCATATTGCGAGATATATTTAGGTAAAGGTATACCTATCATTTCACCCATAGCTAAAAACATTAGAATAATAAGTAATATAATATTAATAATTAAACTAATTTTACTACCTTTTTTAGATTCTTTATTGGCTGTTTCACCTTCTACATCATAACCTGCTTTTCTAATATGCATGATTATATCATCTTTACTAACACCATTGTTTTCAATAGTAAGTGTTTTGGCTAATAAATTTACTTCTACTTTAGATACTTGACTAATTTTATTTATTTCATGTTCTAAATGATTAACACAACTTTGACAAGTCATTCCCGTTATTTTATATACTTCTTTCATGACAACTTTAATAACTCCTTAATTTCTTCTAAAATAGTCTCATCACCATTACTTATAGCAGTCTTTACACAAGTACTAATATGATTTTTTAACATATCATTTTGTATTTTCTTTAATCCCTTAATACTAGCTTCTAGTTGCACAATAATATCATAACAATATCGATCTTCATTAATCATATTCTTTATACCATTAATTTGTCCAGTAATTCTATTTAATCTAACAGTTAAATTATGTTTTTCTTCTTCTGTTCTATATTTGTTCTTACAACAATCATCCATTATTTTACCACCATTTCTATACCCTATAGGGGTATAATATAGCTTTAAATAAAAGAGTGAATATCACTCTATTATTTCAATAATTTTATTAAATATAAGATCTTTTAAAGTATTTCTTACTTCATTTCTACTCTTATTAATAGTAACTTCTTCACTTATAATATTACCATTATATAGTATAGCGTAACATACTATACCAGTATCTCTACCATTTTCCTTATCATATGATGCATAGCCTGTAGTTGAGACACATATTTTAGCTTTTGTCACTTTACTTAAACCTATTACCATCTCTTGTGCTACTTCGACACTAACAACATCATATTTGTCAATAGTATCATACTTAACATCTAAGATACGATGTTTAGCTTCATTAGAATAAACAACATAAGACTCCTTGATCACTTTTGATGCTTTAGGATAATCAATAAGTGATGAAGCTAAAAGCCCACCAGTAATACTTTCAGCAAAACTTATAGTTAAGTTATGCGCTAATAGATGCTCTACAATGTTCATTCTTATTATACCTCCTGATAACTAATATTAAAAGTAAAATGCTTATAATAAGTTGTATAAATTGAATATATAAGTAACTTTCTAAGGCACCATAGATACCACGAAGATAACCTAAAGTTATTAATAATATAGGTGTAATTACTAATGGTTCTATCAAAGTTAAAAAATTAGATATTTTTATGCTATTTGCTGAATACATAAAACATCCTATTAATCTATTAATAACTAACATAAAGTATGCACCAATAAAGAAATAGAAACTATTATTATAATAATTCAAACTTTCTGGGCCTAAATTATAGATATTAGGAATTATATTTTTAAGCATTATTACTATACTAATTATAACACTAGAGAATATAAATCCAATAATTGATGATTTATTGAATGTATGTTTCATTTTTTTATAATCATTTTGTCCATAATAATAGCTAATAATTGGTTGTACACCATCACCTGTACCACTTGCTGAAGATTGAACTATATAAATTAAATATGAGAATATAGTATAAGCAGCAACACCAGCATCACCACCATATTTTAAACATATAGTATTATTCAAAATTGTAATAATAGCATATGAATAATTTAAGATAAATGGTGAAATAGATGATAATAAAATTTCTTTATCAAAACTTACTTTTAAGCTTAGTTTAGGTTTTAATTTTATAAATGATGCAGTAGCAATTATACCCTGACCTAATATAGAGGCTATTGCCGCACCTAATAAATCTAGAGGTATTACATATATTAATAAGTAATCAAATAATACATTACATAAACATGCAGCTATTGAAACAAACATTGAATACTTAGCTTCACCTTTATTCTTAAGTAAAGGTACTAAACCACCAGAAAATATTTGAAATACACTACCAAGCCCCATTACAAATAAATATCGCATACCATAAAGTAGTGTATCACCAGTTGCTCCACTTAGTATAAGCAGACGCTTAGATAATAGTGGGACAATAATAGTTAATATGACAGATGATAAACTTAGATATAAAATAGTATTATTAAATACTTTATTATATTTATCATTATCATTTTCACCTAAAGCTATAGATAGTCTAATTCCACCACCAATACCAATAGCTAAACCTATAGTTTGAGTAAATGCTGTTATTGGCCATGCAATGTTAATTGCACTTAAGCCAATATCACCTAGTTTACTTCCTATAAACGCACCATCAATAATAGCATATGCCCCAATAAATAAAGAAGCTATCATTGATGGTATTATATATTTTAATATATTTTTATTCATATAAACCCCTCTCATAATAAAAAGCCTAAATTAGGCTTTATTATCTAAATAATGAAAATAATATAAATCATCTTCTTTATATTGTATGAATCCATTTTTATCTATAACTCTCTTAGAAGCTACATTATATTTATAACATCTAACTAAGATATAATCAAAATTAAGATTCTTTAGTAAGACTACTCATTATACCGTTCAAAAAAACTTATAAAACTATATAAAGCCTAAGTTTTATTCCTTATT
>SAMEA103957793__coassemble_136_pt1 | contig 29806 bp, 20 predicted proteins | sample SAMEA103957793__metabat2_high_PE_005 | metagenome-assembled genome bin SAMEA103957793 (sample SAMEA103957793) | gut metagenome | biome: gut; material: feces | host: Canis lupus familiaris | collected 2014 | reverse complement strand
TAACCTCATATTTAGGTCTACCATTAGTAAAGAAACTATTATCAACTTTTATACGTTTATTTTGAATACCTTCATTTGTATCTTTCTTAGTTACATTTATTGTTTTTTGTTTTCCATTTATATTGAAATAATTTTCTAAAGAATTATATTTAAATAAATCTTTTTTGAAATCATTTTTAGAAGAATTTATAAAATCTTTATATAACTCTTCATTTGAAGATACATTAAAGTTTAACATATATTGTCCTAAAGATACATTGCTAGTGCCAACACTATAATACATTTGATTATAATTATTATCAACATTTCTTATAATATCAGGGTTAGTTAATTTCTTATAAATGAAATATCTATTAGCAGTTGTTTCACTAGCAACAAAGATATATTCATTAGTATTTGAATTAACAATAGCATCTAATAAATTAACAAAACCTTGAATTTTTAAATTGTTGAAATTGATAGTTCTAGTTTCTGTTGTATTATCATTTTTTACGATAACTTTAGTACCATATTCATTTAAATATAAATAAGGGTCAAATACATAACCGATATTTTGATCTTTATAAAGTAATAATTTTTTTAATTGTTCATTTGCTGTTTTTTCGTCATCAGATAAAGTTTCGTTAGTGATTTTTTTATAATCTTCATAAACTTTATCTATTTTTGTAACCAAAGTACAAGAGTATTGGCCTTTAAATTGACCAGCTTGAATTTGATTACATTTATAGCCAGGTATTTCTTGTTTTACTGGTGATTCTATTTTATGAGAATACGACGCATTGAATATTTGTAATTCTTCTTTGGAGTTATCAGCAAATAAACTTTCAAAATCAATCATATTTTGAGTTTCAGTATTCATCATATAATATTTCATTAAGAAGCCAAAATTATCAATTATAGCCTTAGTAAATTCATTATCCATATTATTTACTTTGTATTGTCCTACATAATGTCTTACTTCAGCAATACTATCATCTACATAATATGCAACATTGAATAATGAAGAGTTTTTAAACATTTCATAAAAGCCATTATAAGTAGAAGCCACACTATACCAATCGATTAAATCACTAGTTATATAATCACTATTTGAAATACTTGTATAGTTATCATTTTGCATTAAGTATTTAGCGTTTCCAGCATCGTTTCTTGATACGTATCTTGATAATACGTGTAATGCATTATTTATAATATCTTCAACATTATAATACACATCATTATCTAAAACTTGATCTAAACCATATAATTCAAAATTATTTTTTCCTGTTCCATTTAAAATAAATTCAGGAATTATTTCTTCACCGATTTTAATTGAACTATCCTTTTGCTTAATTTCAGTTGCATCTAAAATTGTTTTGTCAGATTGTTTTCTAATATTTGTACCATTAATAATAGTATTTCCCCAATAGTTTAACATACCACTAAACTTTAATCCGTATGTTCTATTATTTTCAACTGTTTCCATATTAACATTTGAATAATCTAAGAATTCACCATTATCACCTTTTAAATCACTTAATTTTAATACGTTTTTAACAAATAAGTCATCAGTTCTTGTTTTAATATTATAAACATTATAACTTTGATTTCTGAAAATAAACTTTTCTTTTACATCAAATAATATACCATTAACATCTAAAATGTTAGTGTTAACTTTTATACTTGTACCTTCAATAGAATTTTCTTTGTTGAAAATATCTTGTAATTCATATAATCTATATGTCTTAATTAAATTATGTTTACTTGTATTTCCATCAACTTCATATCTATAGAAGTATCTATCATTTTCATCAATTGTATATTTATCTTTAACTATACCATTTTGATTTTCATAAACATTTAAAACAATATTTTCAATTAAATAATTATATTCGTTTGTACCAGTTTCATATAAATATGTATAAATATTGAAATCTCTAAATGAACCAATCTCAGCGAAATCATCACTTATATTTAAATCAGTGCTTGTTAATACATTGTTTTCGTCTGTTAATAAATTATATTTATTCCATTTACCATTAATATAATATTCTTTATATCTTGTGAAACCAGTTGTATTTTTATCATCTTTTATAATTCGATAATATTCACCATTATATGAGAAATATTCTTCATAAGAACCTAAAGTATCATTTGAAATAGCTAAACCTAAATGAGTATCGCCGTCAAAAGATTTACTTCTTGTATTTTCAAAACTTATTCTTGGTGCCTTTGTTAAAATATATTTTCCGTTTTCTAGCTTAATATCTTTTTTCGAAATATTAAAATCAGATTGATTACTATTATTTTCGTAAATGTATTTTAAAGTTTCTTGATTAATAGTATAATTTGAAGAATTAACACCAATAATTGAACTTTCAATATCAGTATTATCACCAAGTTTTAAACCACTTGCTAATACTATATCTTTATAATTTTCATAATTAATTCCTTTATCTTCAACCATTAAATGTTCTCTAAAACCACTGTCTAAACGGTAAACAATACCATCACTGCCAACCTTTTTATGAACATCTCTTTCAACTACATATCTCGCATAATTTGTTAAATCATTATCGCTTTTTCTTACAACTACACCATATTCATTAACACCATATTTTGCAATTTCACCAGTAGTTAAGCTTGTCATAAATTCTTTAGCTAAGATATATTTACCTTGTAATGAATTAATTGAATAACATTTACCATCTAAACAAGCCATTTCTTCATAAGGTAAACTACTATTGATATTATCATTCCAGTTAATTATTGTTTTACCTGAAATGAAGTCTCTTGATACATAATAACCATTTGTATTATTACCATCACTAATTACATTATTAACTCTAGTACCAAAAATAGTATTATTTGAGAAGTTAATTGTAACTTTTCTTTCTGTTTCATATGTTAAATTTGCACCATCTTTTCCATTTAATACATATCTGAAAGTTATACAATTATCATCTAAACATTTATTAACATAATTATCTTGTTTATATAATTCTTTATTAACATCAACCTTACCATCATTATTTAAATCAATGAAATAAACAACTTTCGCAATGTTGAATTGTTTTTTATGAATTAAATCGATAATATATTTAACAGCTTCTCTTTCATTTTCTTCTAGAGTACCGTTTGTGAAATATTTATTATCATAACCAATAACTCTTGATGTTGTAGTTAAAGGGTTATTTTTATTATGCCCTTCTACTGCATCATACCATTTTGCACTAGTTTGATAACTATTTGCTTCATAGAAGATATTTGTTACATTACCTTTACTATATGTAGCATATTCTGTAAACGCATCTTTATTTGAAACATAAATATTATACATTTCAGCTTTAGCATTACTAAATTCAAAGATAATTGAACTATTTGTAGAGTTTGCTGTAAATGTCATTTTATATGTTGTATCAGTACCACTTAATGAGAAAGTTTTACTTACACCATTAACAGTAACTTTTACAACACCACTACCTTTAGCGTTCATACCAAAGTAATATGTGTTTCCAACTACTAAATCAGATAAATTAAATGTAGAAGTTCTACCAGTTCCTTCAAATACAAATGAAGTACCATTCATATATTTATTTATACCACTAGGTGCCATTAAGAACCAAGAAGATTGGTCAAATCTATTATGACTAGTTATCATATTGCTGCCAATTCTACCAACTACAGTGCCACCTGTAAAATTACCTGTATTAACAAATTCAGCACCTTTTAATGTTCCTAATTCATAATAATTATTTGTATTACTATTATTTGTTTTTGAACCATAATTAATAGCTGTATTATTTTCGATTAATTGTTTTTTATAAGTTCTAGTTGTCTTAGTATACTCGTGTGTTGAATGAGTTGCTTTAGCTTTTACACTTTTTAAAACAACACAGTTATTATCAAAACCATCTTTACATAATCTTGTACCACTAGGTAAGTTTGATGCATAATAAGCTATATTACCACTAGTTTTACTATAATCAGCATTTTGAGTTTGTACATAAGTTTTATTTACATACTTTGTAGTTTTAGTTTGCGTTGATACTACTTTACTCATACTTTCTTCTCTATAACAAATACCATTTGATGAGCTAGAACATTTTGTAAGTGTTGTTTCAGCACCATCAATACTATTTAACTTACCGGTAAATGTATAACTACTATAATTTGGATCAGATGTTAAATAATGTAATGAAGTAATATTATTTGTATCTTTGAAACTAGAGAAAGTAAATTCAGTATGTGTATAGCGTTTATTGTATGTTCTCTTATAAGAAGTTACTAAATTAACACCACTACCACTATCTCCTACTTTTTTGAAACCTGAGTCATTTTGCATAGTAGGACCAGTTTCGTTTTGAATTAAGTTAGAAACTCTTGTATTATATAAACCTTTTCTTACACTACTAATTCCAGTCCAAGAACCATTTGTTTTAGGTTTATCTAAAGAACTAGATTTTACATAAGTTATATAATTTTGATATCTTGCCCACTCATTACCCATTATATTTAAAGAAATTGTAGCATCTGTTACGTGTCCTTTTGTTTTAACACTACAAGTAGTTCCACTACAAGTTACACTTTCAACTACATTGCTATAACTACTTTCAATTCTATTTTTAATTTCTGTAGGACTTAATTTTGAGTAATTTTCGCTCTTTGAAACACTCTTTTCTTCTACTTTTTGATATTGATAAATATTTATGTTATCAAAACTATAATCATATGCATAAATGTTATAAGTACCACTAACAGTATTGCTTCCATTAGTTGCATATTCTAAATGATAATTATTACCTCTATATGTACCTTTACTATTATGAGGTCCTTTTAAATAATTAATTAAGTTAGTTTCAGTATAAGCACTCACATAATTATTTGAACTGTTATATAAATCAAAATTACCATTATTTTTAATATCGAAATTACCAGTATGTGATAAACCTATATTTTTTCTTGAAACTGTTAAAGTATTTTTAAGCCAACGATATTCATAATGATCGTGTATTTCTCTTGGAGAACATTCTGTGATATATGCTCTTCTACCACTTATTGTATAATAAGAACCCACTGTATAAGACGTGTCAGAACTTGTAATTGTGTCTGAATAAACTTGATATTTTTTATACGTATTTTCATACCAAGTATCAGATGAATAAATATATTTTAATTGATAATGAGAGTCGTTTTTATCTACACTATCATTATTTGTCCTAAAAAAATTATCACCTGCACTTTCATAACCAAATTTCCATACATCTCTAGAGTCGTAACTCGATTCATCTATAAGTTCTATAACCCCACTTGTATCAGTTACAGATTGTGTTGTTTTTGTGCCGTAAGAATATGAAGGAGTTTTTGAATCAGCTGTATCCAAAGCGTTTTTGTCCAATAATGTGCCTTTTTCCATTAAACTTCTAAGATTATAACTAGGAAATGAATAGGAAGAATTAGTTGTATCAGTAATTTCTCCTACGGAATAATATGTTTTGCTATCAGTAACGCATCCTGTACTGAAACATAATTGCACATAGAAACGATAATGATAATGTGTTGCAAACCACGCCCACCAACTAACAGTGCTTGTCACAGTTCTTACGTACGGTTCATATTTTTTTGCTGTAACTTTATATACTCGTTTGTTTGTTAATTCTGTTTTAAAAGCTCCGCCACTTGAAGTGTTTTTTATACCTGAATCATAAGTTTCGTTCCCAGATAGTGGATAATATTGTGAATGTTCAGTTTTGGTACCACTATATTCTGCATACTTATACTCAACATCATAAACTGTTCTAGTTTTTTCTATTCTTTGTTTATCAGTGTAATAAGTATGAGTTTGACCATTACTTGAGTTTTTGATTGTATCATAACCAATGCCACTACTTGTTGAATATTGATTTTCATTTGTTGAGTATGGTGTCCATTCACTACTATGACTAACTGCAATTTCATAACCACTCATTTTATGTAATCTACCGCTTAATGTATTACCATTAGCATAATACCAACCATCATTTGAATGATAAATTGTTCTAGTTGCACCACCTAATGTAACTACTTTACTAGCACCATTAAAAGTGATAGGTTGTCTATTTTGATTTGTTAATAGAATTGTGCCATTAGAACCACTACTTGATTTTGAGAAGAAATTACTAGCCCCACTTTTATTTCCCCATTCAGTAGCATTAATACTAAATTTCCAATCCCATTTGCCTAAATTTAATTTTGTGTAATATCTAGTATTACTTTGTCTTGCTAATGTAGATATACCACTTAATAATGTTCCTCCATTTTGAGGACCGATATTATTTTCATAAGAATCACCATCAGCTTTTAAAGCATAACTTTCTAATGACTCATATCCATCAATTTTTTCTTTGTCAATAATATTATATTCATATTGTTGTTGTCTATAATTGATTGTATAATCGTACATTGTTTCTGATAATTCTTCAAAGTCATATTCATAATACATATCATAATTTAAAGCATTTGCTTTCACATCAAAAGATACATAAGTATCATCAGTTGTTTGACTAGGAATATATTTTTCTTCAGTAATTTCAAATTTTTCTCTACCTGTCTCTTTTTTAACTGTTTCAACTAATTTATAAGTTGACTCATAGAAACTACGGTATTCTTTAGTTTTTGCAATTAATTCATTTTCTAATCTTTGAATAATTGTTTGATTGCCATTTTCAAAAATACTTTCTAAGTCACCTTTGCTAACCCAATTATTATCTTCTACTACATTTACGTTATAGATATAAAATCTTTCTGCTTTAGCGTCCCAAATATAAAAGTTAATAATACCTGAGTCATTTCTAACATAAGAGCTAGAATCAAAGTTAGGACTACCTACTTTATTACCGTTAAAGTCAACGGTACTATAAGTTTGAGAATACTCTTGTAATTTAAAGCCACTATTATGTAAATTAGTAATTGTATTATATTGATAATTATAGTTATCAGTTTTTGAATTACCAAATTCATATCTATTAGTTGGCAAGTATTCTACTTTACCACTACCTAGTTCAGCATACTTATTATATACAATTTCTAACTCGCCCTTAGCGTTATATCTGTAATAAGAAGTATATTGACTATTCGTGTCATAAAAAATTTCACCTTTTTCATTGTTTGCAAACGTAAACTTTTGTTTTCCATCCACTGTTTCGCTCCATTCAGGCACGAATTTCATTACTTTATATACCATATAATTCTTAAAGCTAGATAAGAATTTTTTATCAGTTAAATCGAAAACTTGTTTTCCGTTATATTCACCTATACTTAATGGGTTATTATCATAATATGCATAATGTAGGCCACTAGTAATAGGATCATCTTCTTGCCATACATAATAATCGAACTCATTTAAGTTCTCATTAGAATATACGTAAGAAAAATCATTACCTTCAATTAATTGGTGTTGTAATGTGATGCAAGAGAAAGTTTTGTTTTGTCCTCCGACATTCGCATTTACATTTGTATCTTTACCTGGGGTTCCTGTTAATGAATAATTACATTGTCCGACGTCAACATAATCATTGAAACCTTCGATTTTAATACCAGTATCACTTGAAGCGTATGCATTTAAAGGTGTACTCATTAAACCTAGATTAAAAATAATAAATAATGAGCTTAAAACAAAAAATAATGTTTTACGCCATATTTGTCTTATTCTATTTTCTAGATTACTATAGTTTTTCATTTTATCACCTCCTATAAATTTTAAAAAACTACAAGCTACCATAGCCATAATTATTAATGTATAAAAATTAGCTAAATTAAAAAGAACTCAAGTATTTTCTTGAGTTCAAATATTTTAAAATTTTAATATTCTAGAGCGTCTTCCTGTTTGTTTCATCATTGCAGAAGCAACAAATACTTCTTTCATACCGCAAACTACTAATTTCTTCTTAGCCCGAGTAATTGCTGTATAAACTAAATTTTTCTTATTCATTGTAGTTTCACTATCACAAATATATATACAATTTTTCCATTCACTACCTTGTGATTTATGTACTGTAATTGCATACCCTAATCTTAAACTATCTAATTCATTTTCTTCTAACAAAACTTCTACTCCTTCAAAATCAATCAATATTTTATTCGGTAATGTAATATCTAACACATAACCAATTTGACCATTAACTAATTTTTTCTCATTTAAGTTTTTAGTTAATATAACTTTTGAACCAATTTTAAATGTATAACCATTAAGTTTTAAAGTAGTCTCACCTAATTTATCAGGTAATACTTTTTCTTGAATGGCATTATTTAACTCTAAACTTGATAAATACCCTCTTTTATCATTTAATGGAGTTAAAATCATTGTTTCATCTATAGAACTATCTTTAACACTTCTTAAAAATAGGTCACAAATTGTTTCAATTTTCTTATTAAAAGAATAGTCATCAAAAGAAACAAAACCAAAATCAGGTTTATTTTTAACATCTTTAAGTAGAATTGTTTCATTTCTAATTTTTAAACTTAAATCTAAAATAGCTGATTCTCCACTTTGTCTATGAACTTGTAAAAGCTTAGTTGTCGGAACACCATAATCTATAATATCACGTAAAAAATAACCATAACTTACTGGAGGTAGTTGTTCAATATCTCCTAAAAATATTATTTTACTATTCTCATCAATCGCAGATAACAATTCAAATGCTGTATGTAAATCTAACATTGAAGTTTCATCTACAATTACTACTTTTGCTTTATCTAAGATTACTTGTTCATTTACTTTTCGTTCCTCAAACATATCCAAGTCATCACTAGGAGTTAGTTTTAATTCTTTGTGAATTGTTTTTGCTTCAAAATTAGTGCCAAGTTGTTTATTAATACTTTCACTCATTCTTCTAGAAGCTTTACCAGTAGGTGCAACTAAACAAATTTCTTCATCTTCATAATCAAAAGCTTGTTGTAAAATATAGATTATACAAGCAAGACTTGAAGTTTTACCAGTACCAGCTCCACCTGTAATAACTGAAATTTCATTAGCTAAAGATAATTTAATAGCATCCACTTGCTCACTCCCAAACTTAATACCTTTTTCCTTTTCAAAAGTTTCAATATATTCGCCCACACTTTCTAAAGGTTTATTGTATGTAGTTCTTTTGTGAAAAAATGTACTAATTTCTTTTTCGAAATTATACACTTTAGGTAAGTAAAAACAATTATCACTAGTTTTTATAATTTTACCAGTATTAGATAGTTCATTAATTGCTTCAACAATTTCTACAGCGTCAATTATAACTTCCTCTTTATCTCCATAAGGAATACACTTTAGAAATTCTTGGACTTTATTAATAAGCATATTAAAACTAGTATAGGTATGACCTTTTGAAAGTTCTAATTTCAAAGTATACCATATTGCTTTTGCAATTCTGTTTCTGCTTTCAGCAAGACCACCAAAATATTTTTGTATTAAATCACATTTAACGAAACTTAAATTTCCACGATAAAGTAAGTCATAAGGATCATTTTTTATTTTTTCATAAATGTTATCTTCCTTTTTATAATGACGATATAAATGTTTAAATTCATAATATGATAAGTCAAACATTTCTAATTCTTTAAACGTAGAAAATAAACGATAATTTTTTTCAAATCTTTCAATTATTTTTTCAGGGTTTTTAAATTCAGTTACTATACTTAATTTTTTAGTATCTTTTGTAACTAATAGTTTTTCTAGTTTAGTTAAAGCTTCCTTTTTATTAAGAGATTGTTTAGAGTAATAACTCATAGCATTATTTAAAGCTACTTCACCAATAATTGAAGATAAAATTTTATATTCATCTTTAAAGCTAACAACTTTTTTTGCTTCACTAACTTGAAAAACATCGCTTTTAAAATCACCTTCTAAATCATATTTAACAAATGGTTTTAACTTTTCATTTGCCAAAACTTTTATCTTTTTATTTCCTTGATTTAATACAATATTATAATTTTTGTTGTTATACAAAATCGCTTCACATATTCCTGTAATTTTCAATTTTGTATTCCTCCTTTTCTTTTTTCATACATATTAATTAATGTATGAATTTCTAAAAAAATAAAAGAGTGATTACTCACTCTTTACATAATAATTTGAAATACATTTATATCTGCAGTCCCAAATATCATTTAAAACGCCGTTAACAACTACTGTTAGATGACCAGCACAACTAACAATTACATTTTTAGCTTTTGTGACTTCCATTATTTCACCTACTAAATATTTAGTATTATTTAGTTTTCTAGGTTGTTTATATTTTGTATAACCTAACTGTTCTAAATATTTTTCAATACATTTTTTATCAGTTATCATAAACCCAGTCTTTTTTGAAACTAATATAATTTCGTCTAATACTTCATAATAATCTTTACCTGTTGCTAATGTGATTGCTCTAATTACACAATCACTAGTCTTCTTATTTTTTGGATTTGCGTTATTAATTTCTAGTTTTATCATTTTTTCATTTCCTATCCTATCTCAACATAATTAAACGATTTGGCTCTAACACCTGTAATTTTTAAAAGTTTTTTAGCTAGTAAAACATCAATTTTCGTATCATCTAAAACATTAAATGTCATTTGTAGTCTTTTTGGTAAATCATTTTTTGAATTTTCATATTGAATATTTAATAATAAAAATGTTCTTTGCATACTAATAATTAACCCCGTTAATATATCCACCTAAAGTTAACATTAAATGTGCTAGGTCATTCCCTAAAACTCGTCTTAAGTTTTTGTCTGATAAAACTTCTTCTTCACTAATTTCACCAAACATATAACTTAAAATATCTTCATTTTTAACACCAAACCTTTTAGATGCTTCATTGAAATAATTATCACAATCATATAACGGTTCACCAGTTAAGCCTAAAGACTCTAAATGAACAAAAACTTCATCATAACTATCTCCTAAATAAGGGTATTCTTTAGTTTCAACCGCATTATTAATTAAACTAACAGGCGCATTAAAAAAATAAAGATCATCACCAATTTTAATGATATCACTCCAAATAATAGTATTAATTTTTTTATTGATTTCAAATTTTTCTTTTTTAGACATAAAAATGTCCTCCTTCTTTAATAATTTTTACATAAGTATTAATGTATAAAAAAACACAAAAATAAAAAACTAGAACAAATTAATGTTCTAGTCTAAATACTATGTTATTTTTAATTGTGATGTAATAGCACTTGTTGTTGTCCACTCATTTAAAACTTTATTATTTTCACCATCAACAAAAAGTAGATAAGGAACACTTTTAACTTTTATATTATCTGGATCACTTACTCCGACCAATGTTCCATTAGCACCAGTATTATCAAAATTATCTGCACAAAGCAAATACATTTTAATACCATTATTACGGTCATTTTTAGGACTTTCTAAATATTGAAATATATCTCTTTTAATAGATGAACAAGCACTACAATTATTTGAATATATATAAACATAATAAGAGTCTTTAAATTCAAATGTATAATTTTGACTTATTTCATATTGTTTATAATCATCATAGTCTTTAAAAAATTTTGTACCACCTAAATGTACACTTACATTTATTAATGAAAAGATCATTAAAGTAAGTAATATAATTTCGATGCCACATTTATTAAACCATTTAACAAACTTTTTTAATCCTGAAACAATATCTTCTTTAACTTTACTTAATACTTCTACAGCTTTCGGATCTTTTATTTCAATTTTTTCATTATCTTTTGTTTTATTTTTTTTCTTAAACATACTTTTTAGTATTTTAAGGTTATTTTCTTCTTCAGTTGTTAATTTAACACTTTTTTTCTTGTTTAACATAAGAACCTCCTTTTGCTTACATATGTATTAATGTTCTTTTTTACTATATTGTCAAATTAGAAAATTATATTAATTCCACCCATTCCTATTTCCCAAAATTTAGTTTTATTATCTCTATTAAAACCTAATTTTTGTAAAGAAGTGATTAAGGTTTTATCAATAGTTGGATCAATATATATTAGACTATGTACATATACATTTTCTTTTTCGAAAACATTAATTGCATATAAATAAACATTATGTTCTTTTAACTTTTCACCCTCTAGTGTTCTTTTATTAATTAAGAATGTATAAGTTTTTTTATCGTCTTGTTTAACACTTGATATATAACGGTTTGCAGTAAAGTTAGAATCAATATTATTAAATACTAAGTTTTTAATTGTACCAGTATTATTAATTGCATCTAAATATAATACAAATGTTTTGTTTTTAATATTTGTTTCAAATTCATTAACAACTACATTTGAAATTAAATTAGTATTATTAAGACAAATAAGTGATAGATTTGCACTAGTATTTTCACTTGTCACTCTAACTTTAAGTTCAATATTTGTTAATGTTCCATTATTTTCTTTTACAACAAAACCATTCGTTGAAAGACCTGTTCTAAGTGTTAGGGAAACATTATTAATTAAACCATAATTTTCTTCACAAATTGTTGAGTTTCCAAATGCATTATTAAATACTTTTAAATCTAAATTAACAAGCGATGCATTTTGATCTATAACACTAAACATAGCTTTATTATTTAAATTTTTGACTACTAAACTACATCCATTAAAATCAATATTTGATGTTAATTTTTTACCATTAAATAATGTAGTATTTAGTGTGTTTAAAGTTGCATTTTCAACAAATATTGTGTCTTTTGTTAAGATATTATCATTAATATTTTTTTCCGTCTTTATTACATTAGGATAATACACAAATTCTTCTTGTATTTTCATTTCACCTTCTGAAAATTGTAATTTAATACCACTTGATGTTTTTAATTCAGTGATTTCAAAATTAATAATTTGTTTTTTGTTTAAAGTGTTTTGATATTTAAAACTAAATTCTGAAGTTAAGCCTGTAGTTACAATACCATTTTTAACAGTAATTTCATTATTATTACTATCTTTTAATCGAATTTCCTCAATATTTGTATTTTTTGAAGTAGGACTTGCAGTAATTTTTACTTTTATTGTGTCACCTGTTGTTATAATATATTGTTTAAATTTATTTTTATAAGCATTTAAAATACCATTTTCATTAACCTTAACTAATTTAGAGTTCATATATGAAACACCAGAATCACTAGTTTTAAATGAAACAGTGTTTTCTTCTATTTCACGACTAGTTTCAGTCTTAGCACCTAATGTATATTTGACACCAACAATACTTGCTGTGTAATTATGCCTTAATTTTAAAATTTTCATAGCATCACCATTATTATTTAGATTTACGCTTGTGCTAATTTCTAAATTATTATTATTAATTTGAGTCCCTGCACCTAAAACATAAGGGAAAGTATAATTTTCACTTGTATCTTTATCAGTAAGTTTTACCTCAATACCAGTTAAATGATAATCATTTTTACCTATATTTAAATTACCAGCATAACTAAGATTAAAGTTTAGTTTTAAATTTGTTCCTTTATTTAAAAAATAAATACCCTCTTTTAAGCCTTCTAAACTGACATTACTAAGTTTAAAATGTTTTTCGCTTTGTTTTAATGGTTTTAAAAGAACATTTTGTCCTTCTACCTTTAAAGTTTTTTCTTCTCCATTTGCTTTATAAACAATATTAGATAATGTAAATCTTTGTTCACCACTAAAACGTAGACCCGAATTATTACATTCTAATCTTGTTTTTCTACTATTTACAGTAACAGGAAAATAATTATTATCTATTGTAATACCTGAAATATCATATTGTTCATTGTTTTTAACATTAACTACAAAGTCTATTTTTTCATCATTTTGATAAAATTCTTTATTTGCTTTAAAATCAATAACCTCTATTTTGCCTACATCATCAGTTTTATTTGAATTATCACAACTAGTCATACCAAATAACAAAACAATAGACAGGCACATATAATAAAATAATTTTTTCATTTAAATCACCACCTTTTTTATTATTTTATTCAATTATATTAATGTTTTTTCAAACCCTAAAAGTCAAAAAAAATAAGACCTAGAGGGTGCTTCCATCAAAGCAGACACTCAGGTCTTTCCTATGTCCAAGTCTTATTTTGCTTGTAAATTATTTACTTCTTTTATTTCAAATTAGTATTCTCTTAGTCTAAAATAACTAAAATCACTAATTGTCCGTTTTTGCAATAAATGCAAATCAATAACTTTAAATCATTTCTTAAAAAATACAAAATCTAAAACTATTAAAGTCTTTCATTTACATATATATTAATGTTTAATAACCCAGAGAAGTCAAATGTTATATGTTAAAAATTTGACGAGCGCCGATAAAATTAGAGAATTGTGTATTATCAGCAATAATATAATTAACTTTTATTTTACCTTTATAATTTGATAATACTGAAGAAGTATCAATAGTTAAATAACCATCTTTAACCTCTAATACATTAAATGTCATTTCTAATTCAATTTCTTCACCACTAATATTATTAAAATATGAAATATTAACTTTAATATCTTTTGGCATTTCAAAAGCCTCATTAAATACTGTTCTAATTCTTATTTTATCGTCTAGTTTTTCAACACCTTCAACCTCACTAATAACATCACTATTTCTTAATGTTAAGATATTATTAATGATATTATCAGGTACTACAAGTCTATTAATGCCTTCATAAGTTTCAAATATTAATTGGAATTCTTCGAACAACGCTTTTACTTTACTTGATTTACCACCAAATTCACTAAATAATTCAGTCACATCAATTTTAACTGTATTATTATTAGTATCAACAACAAGTCGCATACCAGTTATTAATTTTTCAGTATTAATATCTTTTAGTTTATAATTTAAACTCTTAAAACCACTAATATTTTCATCAAATAAGATTTCTAAATATTTTTTATCATCATTTATATTGAAATTTGTTTTAATATCTAAAATCTTAGGTATATTAATTACCTTGTAAGTTATATCTTGTTTATTTTCTGGTATATTAATATTTAATGTCATACCATTATATTCGATTTCAAAGCTTAAAATTTTAAAACCATTATCTTTAGCAAGGATATCTACGTTATAACTAACCTTTCCTTTAATAAATAACAATCCATAATTTACTTTTCCAAAATCATAAGTAACTGATTTTAAAATAATTTCTTCTTTACTATTTAAAAATAATTCTATTAAGATATTAGTATTTTCACCAACTAAGTAAAATGGTGCATTTTCGACTACAATATTTTCAAAACTAGGTTTACTAAATATAATATTTCTTGATAAACTTAAATCTTTAATACTTAACTCTGGTGCATTTTCAGTAACTTTTACCTTAATTTCATTTATATCTAAGATCATTTCTTCTTTTGCTTCTAAAATACTAATATGACACTTTAAAGTATATTCGAAAGTAATATTATCATATTTTACTTCATCAATAATAACTTTTTCATTTCCAATAACTTCTAAAATTTCTACATTTTGAAATTCTGTAGCTTTAAAACTTAATTCAAAATTAACATCTTTATCACCGAATTTATAGAAACCGTCTACTCTTAAATTAAAATCAGTAAATAAAGATTTAATATTAACTTCGAAAGTTTCAACAACATTACCAATAGCATTTTCATTTTCGGCATTAATTTCTATTTTATATTCACCTTCTTCTAATAATACCTTATTAACAGTTAAAACGCCCATTTTAACGCTAATAATGTCTTTAGTATCTATTTCTTTTTCATCTTTAAATAGTTTATATTGATAATTAACATTATTTTTAAATTCACCTTTTACATAAGGTTTGAAAGTAATTTCAGCCTTGTCATTAAAAGATACAATATCTAATTTTTCTACTACTGGTTCTATTACTTCTGCTTTTTTCTTTGTTACTAAAAATGGAAATGTTGCTTCATAAATAATATCTTCTAGATAATACACTTTAAATTCTAAAACTTTATAATTATTATCTAGTCTTTTTAATTTAACTGGTAATGTAATAAGACCATCATCACCTCTCACACTTTTACCAGTTTCTATTATAGTTTCATTAAAATCAGTTTTATATTCTACCTTAATTTCACGCTCTAAATTTGTATCTACAAAAACTGTAATATAATTATCATCAGAAATAATAACTGGTGTTTTTTCATCATTTTTAACAGTTCTTAAATTTGCATATACATATTCACTACTACTTGTAGGTTTTTTGACATAATCTACTATGAAGTAGGTACTAATACCAATAAGTATAATACCTACTAAAATAGAGATGCCTATAATAATTTTTTGTTTCATACGAACCTCCTTTTTTAATTAATATAACCTCTTTCTATTTCGTGTTTATTTAACAATATTTCTAATTCTCGATCATTTGGAATAGTGCTTCTAAGCATTGCAACGTAAATACAAGTTGGTGTTTGTTCTTCAAATTTAAAGCCTTTTGTAATCTTAACAAGAAATACACCAATTGTAAGTCGAGGAATAAACTTCTTAATATCTAAATCTTTAATAGAAGTATCATAACCAAGAGAAATAATTGCTTTTTCTATATCTTCTTTTGCACCCATTCTTCCCACAAATATTAAACCACTATTTGCGACTACTGAACTAGGCATTGATGCAATTTTTTGTGTAATTGTCCAGAAAAATAGACCTAAAGAAGCTGATTTATCTAATAATTGATTAAATCTTTCAATACTCTTTTGACCACTAGTGTCATCATTACCCGCTGCGATTAATACTGAGTTTGCTTCTTCTAAAACAACTACAGTTTCATAACTATCGGTGTAAAAACCTTTAGGACCACGAGCAAGTGCTGTTTCGTAAATAGAGTTCATAAGCAAGATAAAGAAAAATCTTTGACTAGCTTGAGATAAACCATTAGATTCTATTACTGTAAAATCATCACTACCAAGTAAACTATCTGCACTATCTCCACCTTTATTACAAAACATAATATATTCATTACTAAACTTTTTATTATAGAAGTCTAAACGTGTTAAATATGTTTGTAAAGCTTCAGCATCGTGTCTATTACCTGATTTTTCTGCATCTTTTAACTTTTTATCAATACCTGCATATACATCTGCTAAGGTAATATCTTTTGAATGTTCCCAAGCCCAAGTAGGGTTATCATCGTGTCCAAATACATCATTTTTTTCGTATAAATCATAAATAACACTTGATATCTGTGCAATAGCTCTATCTAATAAACCATACGCCGAACAGAAATGTTCAACTACCAAGTTATAGTAATTATATGCACTAACAAACTTAGGTACTCTTAACAAGTTCATTCTAAGTGGATGGAAATTTGCTTTACCTACTGAATAGAACTTAAATTTACCTGGTTGTATTAATGAAGCCATTTGTCTCCATTCACCTTTTGGATCTAAAACAAGTACTCTTTTCCCTTTTTTCTCACCAGTATATGGATCAGTATTATAAGTATTATTATACATTTCTAAAACCATACGACTAGCTAAAACTGACTTACCACTTCTTGAACCCGCTGCGATTACTGCGTGGTGCATTTCATCTTGACCGATACAAAATTTATATGGAGTTGAATAACCAAAACCAGTTTCTTTAGCCATATCATAACTATATCTCTCACCACTTGCTACGTGACCGATAAATATTTCTTTATTTTGTCTATTTGTTGGAATACGCATTGTAGGTAAATCTTCCATTGAAGCATCTATACCACCTACTGATACACGAGGAGGATGATTATAACTTGATACTTCACTAGAACGTAAAATAGAAGAATATTTATAACAATAACTAGTTTTTGCTTTATTATAGCTAACATCTAAACAAGGAGAAAAACAAAGCATATGTCTATTTAATCTTGCTTGTTCTAATTCAGTTGGATGTTCAGTTCTTAAAATGTCAATCTTTGCTTCTGGATTTAACCAAGCATTTGTAACTGAAGTGTCAAAACTTCTTTGATGTTCTTCCGTATCAGTAGATAAATACATATCCACGAAAAAACCACCATCTCCTTCAACCATAGCTCTTAGTCTTTGATTTTGGAAATTTAATAACTCTGAAATGTATTTAGCGTTCATGTCAACCCATTGATAAGATTTATTAACACTAAAGCCAACATTTAAACCTGTACCTAGTCCTCTAGATGTAGAATTTGAAATACCTCTACCTGTTCCTAGTGATGTACCACTACCTTTACTAGTGCCATATCCCCAAGTTGTTCCATCACTTTCTGAATTGCTTGTACCAACACTAGTGCTTGTAGAACTATTAATACTATTTGACTCACCTTTGCCAAAAGTAGTACCTATACTTGTACTATCAGTTGTTCCTGTTGCATCACTTTGTCCATTATTTCCGCCACCACTAACACTTGGTCCAAAAATACTAACACCTGCGTTCCAACTGTTACCACTAGAATCTGTATGATTAGTAGATTGCCCGTGGCTTTCATTAAAACTAGAACCTCTATTTATTGAAGTTCCCTCTGTCACACCCTCAGATGAGCCAAGAGTTGTACTTGTACCGCTTGTTGTACTATGTGAACCACCTTGATTTTCACTTGTACTCTCATTTGTACTGATACCTTCATTAACATTTTCACTTGTACCAGTTGAATTATTAACTGATACACTCAGTGGTACACCCACATTAAAACCTAGTGAATTAGAACCACTAGATTGACTAGCCCATTTAGATTCTTCTTCTTGTGATTTATATAACCAATTAGATAAATATTTTTTACTAATAGGTGTAAGCATTAACATCAAAATATATTCAAAACCATCATTAGCAAGTAAGAATTGTTCTAATTGTTCTTCATTTGCTGTATCTGATTTAATTAAATTTCTTTCATTTGCACTAGTATTTCTTGTTGATGGCAGTCCTTTAACAACAGAAATATATTTTTGTTTACGAATTTTTTCAAATATCCATTCTATCTCAGTTTTATTTACATTTTCTATATGTGCTGTTCTATGTGTTCCTTGAAAACTTCTAAGCATAGCTTCAAAATCACCTGCACATTTTCTTTTTGCTTCTTCTAGTGTATTACCAGTTGACTGAACACCATATAAGAATATTAAACCAAGTGGTTTTGGATATCTAATATTTGCGATAATTTGAATACCACTGATATTAGCGTTATATAATGATCTAATAATATCACTGTGAATTTGCATAAACTTTTTATTTTCTTGACTTGATTTAGAAACTCTAGTTAATTTGAAAAATGCACTACATTTCCAAAACTGAACTGTTGAACCATCATTTAATGTCTTTTCTAACAAATGACAAATGTAAGATAGTTCGTGATTATCTTTTTCAAGTAAATAGACTTTTAATATTTTTAATTTATCATTTTCATTACTTTTATATATTTCACTCATTTATAATCACCTCCTAATTTAAACCATTATTACCATTTTCTCTAATATGGTTGATAGCATCTCTTTTATTTTTATTAATACCAGTTAAGAATGTCCATTTCTTTGCTTGCCACAAGATTAAACCAAGTGGAATTAAGATTTTAGAGAATGTGCATATAGATTTAATAGTATTAATTGTCATACCACCATCTCCACCCATATTTGCTAAAAAGATTAATAATTCGAATAATATAATAAATAATGAATAACCAAGTATTCCTGTTTTAAAGAATTTCAAGGTTTTATCTCTATCATTTGGTATAAACTTTGCAGTAACAAAACTAATCGTTGCAAAAGCCAAACCAAAGCCGAAATAAACATAAGCTTCACTCATATTTTTTTCAACATTTTTAATCATAATTGAACCAATTAGATACAAAAGAAATATTCCTAAATAAGATAATCTAATTAAATTCTTCTTTCTAAACTTTAAATTTATTAAAAAATTTGTTTCGTTAGTTAGCATTTTTCTTCACCTCCTACAATATTGTTCTATCATCGTCGATATATGTTTCTTCAATTTCTTTATTATCTAAATAACACATACCGCCAAATGCTAAAACTAAGAATATCCACCACCAAGATGAAACAAATAAATCAACATAGAATAACACTCCACTAACAAAAGCATTTACTATATACATATTACTTCACCTCACTTTTTTCTTCATTCGTGCCTTTACCTACAGTCACACCATCATCTTTTTCTTTAAATTCTTTAAATGTCTTAATGTTAGTTAAAATAGTATTAGCAGAACCTGGATTTTTACCATACCAATTTCTTACCCATCTAACCATTTTTTCACGTTCTAATTTATTAGATACAATAATTACTAAATAACGACATTTAAGATTTGCTTTAGATAATTTTTGTTCAATAACTTCTTCGCCTTGACTACCCATTTCTACTTCAAAATATTCTTTTTTCTTAGAAACAGAATTTACAGCAATAATATCTGGTATCCATTTGTTAGCCCCACTAAAATCAATAGTGTTTTTAGCTCTATCATAACTAACATCTAGATAACCAAAATCTTTTAAAATTGAAGCTACTTCTTTAATAGAATAACCGTGTTCGTAACTAGCATTTTCTCTAATTAAGATTTCTTTTTCTGATCTTATAGCAGGTTTTCCAAATATTTCTTTAAATAATTGTTTACCGATATTTGTTGTTAAGTTTAGAATTTGAACACCTGCATTTCTATTCATAGTCTTAATTTTATCGATTTTAACAATATCATTTTGTTCTAAATCTTTTACTGTATCGTCTAAAACTTTTTGTGTAATTGGAACATTTCTATTTTCTAGCTCTCTCATAATTTCAGGTAATTCTGATAAACCTAATGTACCAATAATTTCAATTACAGCTTTTTCTTTAGAATTTAACTTTGCTTTTATTTCATTTAAGTCAATTGTTTTAAAACTCATTTTAATATTTCCAAATTCATCAGTTTCTTTAACTGTTTCAGTTTTAATATTATTACTATGATCTAAAAATTCTTCAATATTAAATGGTTTAATTTCTGTATCATTCTTTTCAGCAATTAAAGTTAATAATTGTTTCTTTAAGTTTTCAAGTAATATCTTGTTATCTCTAACTTGTTCTTTAGTACGTTTAATTAATTCATAAGCTTTCTTTCTTTCTTCTAATACATTTTCAATGATTGTATTAACTTTACCTTCTAAATTAAATTTAGTACCATTGTTCATTTCAACAATTAATTCAGGACAAATATGTTGTGCAATTTGGAAAATTTTATCCTCTGCAGTTTTTACTTCCTTTTGATAATTCATCATTGATTTAATGTATTCTCTATTTTCTTCTTCTAACTTTTCTATTTGTTCAGTTAATGTTCTGTTTTCAAAAATAACTTCACCAAGCATATTAATTAATTTAGCTTTGTCTAATCTTTTAAAATCAATCTTAGAATAGATGTCACTCTTAGTTGGCATTTTTTCTGTCATTTCTTCTTTTTGAATCTCAATTCCACTAGCTTGTGCTAATATATTTTCTTTTTCTTTTTTCTTTTTATTAAAAAGCATTTTTTCACCTCCAATTAGCTTTTAAATTCTTTTCTAATCTCATCATATAGTTTAATTAAGTCATCTACTTGTTCACTATATTTTCCTAAATTAAATTCAATTTCACTGTATTCTAATTTTCCGTCTAATTTTTCTTCTTTTACAGTAGAACTAATAGCTTTAATTTCTTCTAAACTACTAAGTAAAATATTTTGTAATTCTTTATATTTGCCTTCATTCACTGTATTAATTTTTCTAACACTTTCCATTGCTTTATCTACATTTTCTACAGCAAAATATTTATTACTTTCTTCTTGGAATTTTACTAGATCAGCCTTTTCTAAATATCCATCTTCGTATAAAGCTTCATAATAAGAACCCATAGTACCACTGAATTCGACTCTTACAACTCCATCTTCTTCTATTTGGTTAACAACAACATAATTGATAACATCATCATAGAATGGTTCAATGTTTTCTAAAAATTCATATTTTTCTCTCAAGTCTTTATTAACAACTTTATCTGTTTTATATCTAGCCATAGTTACAATACCAGTCACCAGTACAAGCAAACATAATGTAACAAAACTAATTAAAACTCCAAAAACTTTGTATCTTCTAATGACTTTTCGATTTCTAATTAACTCTTCTTCCTCTTCATAGAGATACTCAAAATCTTCAACAACATCCTCAATGACCTCCAAGTTTTCCTTTCTAATTTCTTCTCTTGCCAATATTTTCACCTCCTATAATGGCTAAAACCCCTGAATCTCTCGTTATTAAAATAACAAGGTTCTAGAAGTTAAAAACTTCATTTGAGAAGTTTGATAGTCTAAACTATCCTTATTCTCATAGGCGTATTCAGTTCGCCTCTACTGTATAGGACATTTAAGTCCACAACATTACTTTTCTTTAAAATATTTAATGCACCATTTACATCAGCATTTATTAATTTTCCGTCTGATGTTTTATATAAGCCTCTTTTTACTCTTTTTCCACTAAATGTATATTCTGCTCTTTTTGATGTTTTATACACTGGAATATCATCATTATCGAAGAAACTTGCTTTAGAAGTATAACTTTCTTCTTGAAGAACAAAATCAATACCGACAAGTTCCGCCATATACTTTAATTTTGAAACAAACTTAGCATATGGAATTTGAGCCACTGTTTGATTGTTTTTTCTTCCTAGGTTAATTTCGTCCTTGAAACCTTGATTATAACCACAAACAAGAGTTCCAATATCATTATTAATACAATAATTAATAATATATCTAGCTGACTTATTCATATAATCATTAATACGATTATTTCTTTTTCTTGTGTTGATAACTTGCTTTTTAGTCATTTTAACAGTATTTTTTTGTTTATCTTTAATGCTTTGTAAATATGCATTTCTTTTGTTATACCATCTATTAATAGATTTTATTTTTCTACCGTCAATTATGAAACTTTTACCTGTAGAAGTAACGCAAGTATTAAAATTATTTAGCCCTAAGTCTATAGCTAGTGCATTTGTTTTATTTAAGTTTAAGTTTTCCTCTAAAATTTTATATATATATTCTATTTCAAAGAACCTAGCATCATATTTAGGTAGTATTCTAATTTGTTTAATACTTTTTCCTGCAAGTTTTGGTGGTATTTTAATCTCTATTTTATTATGGGTTTTCTTAAAACTATTAGAAAACGGAATAATTAATTTGTTTCCTTTAATTTTTACTACACCAATAATTAAATTAGTATAACCTTCTTTATCTAAATAATGAGGTATTTCTACTTTTCCTTCGTATGTCCCGTTTCTTTTTGCTTTTAATAATTCGAAAAAACTTTGAAACATACTATCTACTTGCCTTATTAATTGTTGTGCCATATTAGAATTTAATGTTTTATAATTAACACTATTTTTTAACTTCTTATAATTTTCGTTATAATTAAGGTATTTATTTTCATTAAAGAAATGTTGCCTTATATTATATATAGCTTCATTAACTAGATTTTTAGCTATATGACACAACTTTTTTAAAGTCAAATAATCATTTTTAGATAATTGTTTTACCTGTTGTTTTAAAGTTAAATACATTTTTTTCACCTCCTACTACATTATTATTAATGTCTTTTTTTAGGAGTTTATAAAAAACAGGTTGTATCTCATAAATTGATTAATGAGAATTAACCTGTCATTGATCAAAATGCAACATTATATTATACTATTACATTAAAAATAAATCTTCTTTGAGATTTCCTAAGTAATACACGTCATCTGCATATACTTCGGTAATAGGTCTAATAATGTCTGTTTCAACAATTAAAGAGTCGTCATAATCATAGTCTTCTTCTTCGTTTTCTAAGTCTAAAGGTTTCATATAGTTAGAATTATTATCATCTCTTAAGAAATAATAATGTTTTTTCTCATATCTTGTAATTAATTTACCTTCAATTACAACTACATTTCCTACCTTAATACCCTTTAAATCTTTTTCAGCTTGTGCTCCTAAACTACGAATGAAAGGTGCTTGATAATGACCTTTATCATTGCCTTTTCCTTCTACTTCAATTTGGTATTCGCATCTTAATTTACCTTCTTTTGTATATCTTGCGAATGGACCCTTAACTACTCTTCCTATTAATCTTACTGAATTATTTGCTCTACTCATCTTAATACCTCCTTCTGTATAATTCACTAATATTAATGTATAGAATTTGAAAGTTTGTAAACAAAAAAAGAGAGTAAAAACTCTCCTTAATTTTACGGATAATATGGTGTATTATTAAAGTTATTATTACTTTCTATTATTTTATCTACTTCACTAAAATCATTTTTAAAAGTGTTTTTTTCACTTTGATATGGGTTTTCTAAAGTAAAAGCTAAAACATTAAAGATAATTATTACACTTAAAAATATACCAATTAAACTAAATATTAAAATTTTCTTTTGTAATTGTTTTCTCATATGATATTCTACATCATCGTAATCATCTTCACGAAAATAGTTTTTATATGCTTGATTTATCATATTATGACTCCTAAAAAGAATATTAAACGATATATGACTGTAGGAATAACATCATTAAATGCTTTAGATTTTTCTTCCTTTTTTAAGTTTTTATTTAAAAATAAGAAAACAAATGCCAAAATAAATATGATAGCTGATAATGAATAACAAGTTATATTAAAAATACTCATATAATACCTCCTTAATACAGTTATATTAATGTATGATTAATTAATGATTGTCAAATGAGAATTAAAAAAAGGAGCTGATACTCCTTGAATCATTATTAATTTGTACCACCGATATTGCTTTCACTTTTGATTAATGTTATTTCATATAGTTCTGTTTCTACGTCACTGCTAGGATAAGGCATAGTATATATTTTATTGTTAATTATAGCAACAGGTTGGCCATATGTACCATTTCCAAAAGTATTGTTTAATTCACCAACTTCCATATTTCTTGTGTCAAATGAATATATTTTTTTAGATGCATAAGTATCGCTTGTTGTATCTTGACCACCAATCACATATAAAATATTATCTATATTTACAACTGAAAAAGAAGCTAAACCTACAGGTAAATCACCAACTTTTGTTAAAGTCTTTGTAGTAATATTATATTCAATAATTGAAGTTGATAAAGTTTCATTCGTAAATCTATCTAGTCCACCGAATAAATAAATTTTGTTTCCAACTAAAGCTCCAGCACTCAATGCTGTATTATATTTTGCATCAGTTTCTTTAGTGAATGTATTGTTGTTTGTATCAAAAGAATAAATACTATCATAAATTGTTTGAGTTTGTAAATCAAAACCACCAAAACAATAAATAGTATCATCTTTTACGACTGTTGTGCTAAACTTAGCAATGTTATCAGGATAAGTTGCTACGATTTCAAAAGTTTTAGCAGAAGGATCGAATTTTAATACTTCGTTAAAATTACCAGTCGGACCACCTCCAAAAACATATAGTTTGTCATTAACTACATTATAAGTTAGAGCCAATGACATTGCATATTTTTGTGTTAAGAATTCACTAGGCATATCCATAAAGAAATCAAAATTGTTTGTTGATAAATTATATTTATATATTTTATCATTTGGTTTTTCTGCCCTTGATGTGTCAACACCACCCATTACATATAATTCATTTTTTATTTCAGCTATAATAGGGTTTTTAATTAATTCGCCTTGAGCATTAACTAAATTATTAGTATTAATTTTTTTATAATTGAAATCATTATACACTGTTCCGTATAACAATGAATTGTCTTCTCCCTCAGGTCCTGGTGTTTCTGGTTTTGGCGTAACTGTTCCCCCTTGTCCGCCTGTATTTCCTCCGATATTACCACTAGCATTACCATTAGGCAATTCAATTTGGTGTGAATTATCACCTATTTGATTTTCTATAGCACTATTAATGAACTTGTTCATAAAACCAATACCAACAGCAAATAGAGTTACTGAAGCAATTACCATCATCATTTTTTCTACTACTTCAGATCCTTTTATATTTCTAAATAATTTTTTAAGTTTAAACAATATGATCACCTCCTTTATAATTGTTTAACTTTCAATTTTATTAATGTTAAGAAAAACAATTATGTCAATTAATTATTTTATTTATATATAAAAGTTTTCTACTTTCTAAAATTATATAAAAGAATTAATTAGAAACAAAAAATAATAAGAACGCACCTCACTCATTTAATTTTTATATCGAGATACTCTAAAATCGGTGCTAATACTAGAGTTTATAACGAAAACTTTTATGTGAAGCATCAAGAGTTGTATTTATCTACCAAACTTCAATTATTTCACTAACCTTAATTTATAGTTTTTCAACCTAAAGTTTTATGAAAAGTAATAGTAGAAAGAAAACCTCAAGTGTTTGTCAAAACCAAAAAAGAGGCGTGAGCCTTTCTCTAAGCAGTATTTCGCAACTATAAATTACACGCCAATAATATTTTGTTCGAGGGGACAAAATGAAAGACAATCATAATACTTTTAAAACAAGAAAAATAATTTATGCTATGTTCTACAAAATTTCTTCGCACTAATTTTCACTTCCCCTTCCCCATTTCTTCCAAACCTTAATCATTTTTACTTGGATCATTATTTAGCGAAGAAATTAGTTAATTGCGGTAAATTCTAAGAGCAATACTAATTTCAAGCGTTATTTGTTTCTATAGTTTTTTTATAATTATAAATTTAAAATATTGTTTTAATTATCATTCATTATTTTGTGTTGTCCCTTTCCCTTTTCCCCTTTTTCTTTCATTAACTAACCAGTAACAAGTCAATAATTGTATCTTCTTCCCGACTTGGTCCAACCCAAAATATAAATTACTAGTTTCTCAATTTTATTCTTTAATAGAAAATTTAGGGTCTCTGATTTTACTTTTTGCATAACTTAAAGATAATACATCGACTTAAATGGGTACAAAACTTGTAGAATAAAAATATAGTAGTTTCTCGAATCTACATAAAAATTAGTGGAGCGACCCAGTCTCCCCCTTGTCAGAGCGACGCTAATTTTTCATATCCTATAAAAAAACTTATAATTCACTATAAATTTTTAGTTTATAATTTTCACAAGACAATAAGTAATTTCAAAAATTTATCCAACTAATATTATTTTTATTATAACTCAAAAATTTTTTCTCTATATCTATATAATATTAGAGGGATAAACTATATACAGAGGCTTATTTGGGAACAAAATTGAACGAAAAAATAAAAAGAAATTTAAAACCAGAAAATAATGATTATTTTTATAAAAAACAGTTAAATATATGATTTCAGGGCATACTGAAAAGAGCTTTTTGTCATAATTTTTTAAAAAAAGCTTAGTTAGGATATTTAATTTTTTGATTTAGACTAATTTTTCTGTTTTTTTATTAATTGAAAATACTTGGCACATATCAGCTAAAAAGTTATATACCACTTTAATGCCTTTTTCAAAGAAATAAAATACTTTTTCATTGTTTTTTCTTCTAGTTTCTACTACATTTGTTTTAATAATTTTTGACACTTCTACCATTCTTTTTAATACGTGTAATTTTAAGTTATTTTCTTTTTCAAATACTTTTACTTTTAATTCTTTTCTTCTTTTTCTTTCTACTGCTTCAAAATGTTTTTTCCATATTAATTTAATTAGTTTTTGTTTGCCATTTTCTTGTAATAATAAATAACCATATTTTTTGAAGAATTTATCAATTTCTTTTTTATGAGCATAATATCTATCAGCACCAATATGTAATTCTTCTTTAATACCTCTTGCATTTTTAAAACCTAAATTATCAGTTTCAACTAAATGTACCATTACTTTTGTACTTGAATCTGATTCAAATGCTGACTTAACTTTTGCGTTAGGTCTTTTATTCATTTCTTTTTGGTACTCATCAAAAGGGATGTTTTCACCAAATTTTCTATTTAAAATTTCATTAGCATAAGCTACTTTTCTTAATTTACAGAAATCTTTTTCATATACATTAATACCATTTGCATTTAAAATATCAATAGATTTATTGAAACTATATTCTTTAGTTAAATTGTCTTTTTCAATGTCATTTAAATATAATAATTCCTCTAATTTTTTGTAAGATAACTTTTCTTTTACCTTTTTATTTATTTCGTTAAATAGACTAATTAACATTCTTTTATAGTTAATATCATCTCTTTTAGCTAAAATTAAAGATGAAGCATACACTTTTAAAAATTCGTAACTCTCACTTTTAGTAGCTACATAATCTTTAGGCTTAACTAACATAAATTTATTATAAAAATTATCACTTTGAAAACCTAGTACATCTTGAACTACGCCATAAGTTTTATATAAGTATTTTTGTTCACCATAAATATATGATAATGTAGCAAACACTCTATCACTTTCTTTAGATAATTTATGTTTTCTAGCACTTCTTTTAATAGCACTAATAAGTGCATCGATATCAGCAAAACTACCACCAACTCTATGAATTTCAGAACCAGTAATCTCAATTCTTAAATTATCATAAGCATCGCTATTTGCTTTAACAGGTACAAGAATTTGATTATATTCTTTTTTGATATCCACTACTTTTTCTTCTAATTCTTCTAACTTTAAGATTAATTCTTCTTGTTTTTCTTCTGATTCATTAGTAGTAAATGCAACTAATAACTTATCATTTACTTTAGCATATTCTTTCATTAATTTTTTATCTTCTGCAGAATGATATTTAGTTACATCTCTAGTTTTACCACCATAAATAAGTAGATTATTAATACTAGATAATTTACTACATAAATTATAAAGTGCAAAAAGTAATGGGTTTTTATTATTTGCATTAATAATAATAGGGTTTACTAAGTTGTATACAAATGTTGCAACACCATTATTTAAAAATACATATGTAGGAGTTAATACTTTGTTATCTAAAAATGAATGAACAATTTCCATAATAGATTCAGGTGTATTAGGATTATAATTAACAGTACAAAGTATATTATTAATAGCACGTTTTTCTGTTCCACTAGCACAGTAAGTATAATAATATAATATATCCCCATTTTTTACGTTGTTTTTGATGCTTTTTAGGTTGTTTTCTGCAACAGGTATTAATTTTATACCTTTTTTATTTTGTATTCCAACTAAATGATTATAACCAATTTCATTAATATTTCTTTGATGAAATGGTGAAGTAGTATCTTTGATAAAATCTTCTATTGTTTTTTCTTCATAACATTCTTTTAATTTTTGCGTTTTAGTTTTATAGTTATTTTCAAATGTATTAACAAGTCTCATATAATTACCTCCTTTTTCCTTAAATATATGTTTTGTTTCTTTTGTATTTATTAATGTATTGTTTTTTATAAAAGTAAAAAGAGAAAACGAAATTAATCATTTTCTCTTATATTAATTGCAAACCTTGCAAACTCTTAATTACAAATATTTATTAAGCTGCAGGTTTATTTGCATCAGCTTTTGGATCTGTTAATTGAGCAGAACCGCCACCTTGTTTTTCGATAGCGCTGTTTACGAATTTATAGATAAATGCGATACCTACTGCAACAAGTGTTACAGAAGCAATAACCATTAAAATTTTTTCTACTACTTCTGAACCTCTTTCATCTTTTGTTAAAGCTCTTAATTTTCTAATCATTTTTTGTTCACCCCCCTTTTTAAATTGTTAAATTTTAAAATCAAACGTTAGTTATTGTGATGAGCCAGGACCAGTACTGCCACTACCAGTAGCAGGTTTGTTTGCATCAGCTTTTGGATCTTCTAATGCACCGGCACCGCCACCTTGTTTGTTAATAGCTTCATTCACGAATTTATAGATAAATGTAATGCCAACAGCCACTAAAGTTACTGATGCGATTACCATTAACATCTTCTCTACTACTTCAGAACCACGTTCGTCTTTAGTTAATCTACGTAATTTCTTTAACATCTA
>SAMEA103957793__coassemble_130_pt1 | contig 31290 bp, 18 predicted proteins | sample SAMEA103957793__metabat2_high_PE_005 | metagenome-assembled genome bin SAMEA103957793 (sample SAMEA103957793) | gut metagenome | biome: gut; material: feces | host: Canis lupus familiaris | collected 2014 | reverse complement strand
AAATTAATTGCTTTCTATTTTATCTTCTTCTAAAACATTTTCTTCTTCTTTTGTAGCATTAACTTCTATAATATTTTTCTCATTAATATCAATATCAGGTTCTAAAGCTAAAGTTGTTAGACCTTTCTTATCATGCTTCATTTGGAAGAAACCATATATAGCTATACCTAAACCACCAAGGATATTTAACATTAAATCCTTCATTGTATCCGCCAGTGCAGCATGTCCTACTAATGGTACACCACCACCGATAGTTGGAGAACCAGATTCTAGGTAACGTTGCATATTTGAACCAGTTAATTCGTCTGCCGACCATTCAAATATTTCCCATAAATAACCTACTGACATAACAAACATCATAACTAAAATAGATGTAAATATTGGTGTTAGTTTAATTTCATTCTTATTACTTTTATCTATAGTATTAATAAAAATATAACCTAATGCACCAATTAATACACCACTTAATGTATGTAAGAATGAATCCCACCATTTAATCCTATTATAAAATTCACCAATTTCCCCACAAATTAAACAAAGTGAACAGAATACTACATATATAATTTCTATTGGCCAAGGAATAACCAAATGCGTTGCTTTTCTAAAGAATAATGGAACAAGTATTAATATTATCATTAATAAACTTTGTACTGTATTAAAAACTAATGTTGATACCATTTGTTCTGAGTGATCTAATACACCAGATAAACATAATAAAGTTATACTTGTAACTAATATACCAACACAGATAAAAAACATTATCCTTGAGAACTTAGTTAATGTTTTAAACTTCTTTATCATAAGATACCTCTCTCTCATTTATATAATACTATTATATAACTTTTTTATTCGAAAATAAATGAAAGAAGCATTACGCTTCTTCCGTTTATTTGTTATATTAAATTTTTACCCACTTAGTACCATCGTAAGTGTAATTAGCTTTTTCAAATAAAACACCATTTCCATCTTTTGCAAATAGAGTATTTATACTTGTTTCATTGTATTTAAATTTTATAATAAGTCCACCTAATTCTTCAACTTTTTTCCCCCAACCTTCTGAAGAAGTTAGCGAGATGTTTTTTGCATTAGAGAAATTAAGAACTCCTAAATTATTTGAAATCACTCTTCCAGCAAAACCATTATAGACGTTAATGGTACCATTAACTACAAATTTAGCTTTCTCTAACCCCACTCTTGGATAGTAAGCTTCTTTATTTGTTGGTACTTGTCCTTCCTTCCAACCATACCCTTTATCAATCCATTCATCATACACAATTAACTCACCATTAATATTCAATATTGCATTTTTATCAATAGTTAGATTAAAACCAGGTAACATCTTGTATTTATAGTTCATATTGAATACAGAGTTTGGCGCTAGTGTAATGTTCATACCAAAGTGTAATGGGAAATAAATACTAGAAGTGTCGATATCTAATGTAATAATTAATTTTAATTTTAATACACCTGGATTATCTTTAAAATTACCTAGCAAAGTAATATCAATTTTTTTAGTTGAAACATCGAATTTTTTTACTATTGTAGAATTATTATCTAATGCCTCAATTAGTCCATTCTTACCAAAAATTTTAAACTCAGTATTATTAAATCGTGGTTCAAAAATAGCTATTTTTCCTGTATATATAGATGCTAAACCTATATAATTTGAGTTATGTTTTATAATAGTTGTACACATATTATTTCTAAGATTAAATTGATTAAACGGTGAAGTATGACTTATACCATTATTTGGTTTAGCTAAAGTGGCACCATCTCTATAGACACCTGCAGCATTTGATCCACCTCTCCAATCTGTTATAACAAACAATTCATATAAATAAGATCCATTATCCATAATTATACGTCCATCTTGACTTGACTCAATTATACCAAAAACAAAAAACTTAGAACCATTAAGTAAATTAATTATTCCATTATTATCAAGTCTAGAATATGCAGTTGCTATTCCACCTTGTATATTTTGACCTGAAAGTCCACCTTGTCCTCTATTAGCACCTAATTCTATTCTTCCATAAACATCTACAACTACATCACTACATATTACTACTGATGTAAATATTTTTGATTCACTAACCTTGTTAGGATTATCAGGAGCACCTGTATCACTATCTTTATTATATTCTTGATAACTTGTTCTAGTTTCATGTGGTATATATAAAATTACATTTGTACCAATTGTATAGTTATTAGAAACATCGTTAGTTAACTCAACATCACCAAATGGAACAATATAAGTCTTTTGACTAGCTGTCTTAGTAGCTTCAAGGGCTGCACCTAATGATGTAAATCTATCACCTGAACCAAATGTAGTGTTAGTATTAACCTCTACTATATAAATCTTATATGTAATAGAGCCTTTAACAAGGTTGTAATTATTCTTATCAATAACATCAAAACAAATATGATATTCACCATATTTAGGGAAATCTAGTGTTAAAGAACCTTGTATATCATTACCAACTTTTATAGTTAATACATCTAGTAACTTATCAATATTACTACTAATAGTTAATGTATGTTTACTATCTCTTACAAAGTCTTTTTCTAATACTAATTCACCATTAATAGGTGTATTTGTAACACCATCGTTAACTGATAACTTAATATCTGCTTTCTTAATTACTAAAGTAGTAGTAATTTCACCTTCATAATTATTATCATTAATAGTTAATGTAATATTATATTCACCAGCATTAATATATTCTTTAGTACCAAGAACTTCTAAATCTTTTATAGGTAGATCATATATTATACTATGTGCTTTAGCGTCATATGTAAACTCATTAGTAGTTATGTTAAATTCTAGATATTTCTTATTAACTGTTACAATTAGATCTATAGTAATATTTTCAAATGAAGGGTCAATTGCTTCAAATCTAGCTTGATGAGTATTATCCCCTACATTACCTACCAAATTATTAGGGTTAACCCATACCCACTTACCATAATTATAAGAAGGTAATGTAACTACACTTAATGTATCACCATATGAAGCTATAAATGGTCCTTCAGGTTTTGTTGGAGTTTTATCTAATATTATAAAGTTAAATTCTTTATAAGCACTTAGATAATTGTCAGTTTCTTTAGCAGAAACTTTAATAATATAATTACCAGTATCTAATAAATTAGATACTTGTTTATCATTTAACCAATAACTATAAGATAATGTAGTTTCATTATGATTTAATTTAGCTTCATATGTATAACCACTTGGATTATAAACTACAGTTTTATCTTCACCTGTTATAATAGATACTTTCTTATTTACATTAACTACCAAAATGAAATTCTTCTCGTTATAATTTTGTATATCATTAGGTATAAATTTAACATTTATTTCTTGTCTACCAGCAATTAATAAGTCAATATCTCCATCAAGTAATGTTAATTTACCATTACTTAATATTGGTAAATCATTATTGGTTAATCTATCCCCAATAGTTTTATTAAGTTCTTCTAATTTTATTGTAGGATCTGCCTTAGTAATAACTAACGTGCCTTTATGAGTACCAATATAATTTTTAGCATTAATATTTAAAGTATAATTATATCTACCAACATTAGTCTCACTAATATTACCTGTAACTTCAACATCAACCTCTAAGTTATAGATTACTTTATGAGCTATACCATCATATACAAATTGATCAATTACATTATTAAATTTGATTTCTTTAGGTTTAACATTTATAGTTACATCAAATTCTTCAGGTAGATAATTATTATTCTCAGGAATAAATCTAACTCTAAATGTTTGGACACCTACATCGCCAACTTTACTATCAGACTTAATCCACTCAAATCTACCACCTTCAACCTCTTTAAATGCTAATTCAGAAACTTTTGTATCATATATAGCTTCAAATGTATCTTTAGGAGCCTCAGGTTTCTTTGGATTAACAGTTACTGTAATTATTTTACTAGTACCTTTATAATGGTCTGTTTCAGAAGTTGAAATAGTAACTTTATATTTACCTGCATTTAAAATACTCTCTACAACACTATCATTTAGTTCATATTTAAATGTAATAACACTTTCGTTATTGTTAACACTAGCATTAACATTATAAATATTACCACTGTATGTTATTTCTTGATCAGTAGCACTAATAATAGGTGTAGCTTTTTCTATAGTTATACTTAATACATCATGTGCTATCTCATAATTAATAGTATCTTTAGGTGTAAATGTAACATTTACTTTTACTAAACCGATAGTATTAAATTTACTATTAGGTGTATCAAATGTTAGTACACCATTAGTGAATGTACCTAAATTAATTGTATTATATGTATTATTATAGATACCAACAAGATTACTTGGTAATTCATATACTGGTTTAGCTTTAATAATTACTAAATTATGAGTAATAGTACCAGTATAATTATTATCATTAATTGTTAATGTAATACTATATGTATTAGCATTTGTATATTCATTATTACCATCAACTTTTAGATTATCTACATTTAAACTATATTCTAATTTATGAGGATGTCCATCATATGTAAATGTATCTTTAGTTATCTCAAAAGTTAATGTTTTCTTCGCTACAACAATAATTACATTAAATACTTTTTCCTTATAATTACTATTATTAGGAATAAACTTTACTTGATGAGTTTGTGTACCAGTATCACCGACTACACCTTCCGCATTAACCCATACATACTTACCATTAGAATTGCTTTCTAAGCTAATACTACTTAACTTATCACCATATACTGCATGATATTCTGTAACTAGAGGTTTATTTGGATCAATTTCTTTAATAGTATAAATAACTTCGATAGTTTTGTCTTGATAGTGTTCACTTATGGCTACACTAATAGTAACATTATAAACACCAGCATCCTTAATCTCAGTTACTATAATTCCATTTTTCCTAATAACAATTTCAGCAACTCTTTCATTATGATTTATATCATATTTAATATCGTGTTTATTTCCATTATAATCTGCTTCATAGTTATTAGCAGTTATAACCGTTTCTTTTCTTAATACATTAATTTTTAATGTAGTATGTACTACATTATAGTTACTATCATCGGGTGTAAATGTTACATCAATATTAACATATCCAACATTAACAAACATTTTATCAGGTTCATTAATTGTTAATTCACCACCTAAAATAGTAGGGATAACAACTGAACTATAAGTATCATTATAGATAGCTGTTAAATTAGTAGGTAAATCAAACTTAGGATCTACTTTATTAATAACTAAAGTACCACTATGTGATCCTTCATAATTTAATTCATCTATAACTAAGTTATATTCATAACTACCAGTATTAATTTCACTAATATTACCAACTACATTAATACTTACATCAGCATTTAAATTATATTCTACACTATGACTTTGTTTATCATAATCAAATATATCTTTTACATTAGTAAATTCTAATTTTTTCTTAGTAACAGTAATCACTACATCTACAAACTTTTCTTCATAGTTACCATCATTAGGCACAAATTTTGCTTGATGAGATCTTTCACCTGCATTACCAACAAAATCATTTGAATTTACCCATTCCCAGTGACCGCCTTCAACAGGATTAAACTCTAATTCATTAAGTTTAGTACCATATACAGCTGTTAATTTATCAGTTGGATTAATAGTTTCCTTAGGATTAATAACTACAGTAACTACCTTTTCACTACCCTTATAGTGAGTAGATTCTAAAACTTTCATTGTGATAGTATAAATACCTGCTTCTAATATAAGATTTGTAGGTTTACCATCTTTTAATACACTATAAATTATATTAGATTCACTATGATTAATAGATGCTACAAAGTAGAAGGCATCACCTGTATAAGTAGCTGTAAATCCCTCAGCTGTAATTATAGTATTAGCCTTTTCTACATTGATTATAATAGTATCATTAACAATTTCATAGTTATTAATATCACTAGGAGTAAATTTAACATTAACACTTACATTACCAATAGTATTAAAGATACTATTAGGTGTATCAATTGTTAATTTACCATTAATAAATGATCCTAAATCTACACTACCATATTTATCGCCATATACCGCTTTTAAATTAGTAGGTAAATCAAATAAAGGTTTAGCTTTATTAATTATTAGATTATGAGTTATAGTACCACTATAATTATTATCATTAATATTTAAAGTTATACTATATGTATCAGCATCAATATATCCATTATTACCAACTACATTTAAATCACTTATAGGTAAAGTATATTCTAACTTATGACTATTACCATCATATGTAAATGTATCTTTTATAATATTAAATTCTAATACTTTCTTAGAAACTATAACCTCTACATCAAATTCTTTTTCATTATAGTTACTATTGTTAGGAATAAATTTTATTATATGAGTTTGTTTACCTACATTACCAACTAGAGCATCACCATTTACCCAAATAAACTTACCATTAGTGTTTTCCTCTAATTTAATTTTAGATAATAAATCACCATAAATAGCTTCATATTGCGAATTTTTGGGTCCTTCTGGATCTATGGAATTAATTGTCACCATTACTACTTTACTACTTGATAAATAATGATCACTTTCAGTAACTGTAATAGTAACCTTATATGTACCTGCATTTAATATACTATCTACAACTAAACCATTAAGTTCATATTTAAATGTAATATTTACTTTTTCCTCATGGTTTAACTTAACATCAATATTATGAACTTTATTATTAAAATCTGTAGTAAATCCATTAACATCAATAATAGTATTTGCTTTTACTACATTAACGTTTAATTGTTTTTTAACAATATTATAATTATTATCATTAGGAGTAAAAGTAACATCTACTAATACATTACCAATTGTAATAAAGATCAAGTCTTTCTTATCAATTGTTAGTACACCATTTGAATATGTAGGAAGTACTAAAGAAGAATATTTATCATTATATGTAGCAGTTACATTAAGTGGTAAATCAAATGATGGATCAACTTTATTAATTACTAGTTCACCCTGAGTTTCACCTATATAATTTTTATCATTAATTCTTAAAGTATAAGCATAACGACCAACATTTGTTCTTGTAATATTACCTGTAACATTAACCTCTACATCAGTCTTAAATACTACACTATGAGCTTTAGTATCATAGTCAAATACATCATTAACAATTGTTATATTTAATTTCTTCTTAGCTACAATGATAGTTACATCAACAATATTAGTATTATAATTATCATTACTTGGAACAAACTTAGCTTGCTTTATATTTTTACCAGCATCACCAACATAATCATCAGGATTTACCCATTCCCAGTGACCACCATCTACTACTTCAAATGATAATTCATTTAACTTAGTACCATAAACTGTGTTTATAGTCTTAGTAGGACTTAATGCGTCAATTTTTAAGATAATTACTTCTATCTCAATAGTTTCTTGCTTATAGTGAGTAGACTCTAAAGATTTAATAACTACTCTATAAGTACCAGCATTTAATATACTATCTACTTTTGAATCTCCTAAATAATATTCAAATACTATATTTCCTTCTTTGTGATTTCTAGTAACAATAACTTCATGTATATTACCATTATAATTTTCTTTAAATCCAGTAGCACTAATAATTGTTTTAGCCTTAATAACATTTATATTTATATTTAATTCTATAACATTATAGTTATCTAAATCAGTTGGTGTAAATCTAAGAGAAACTATTTTATTACCAATCTCATCACATAGTTCATTAGGATTAATATATTCTAACTTACCATTATCATATGATGGTAGTGCTAACTCTTTAATATATTTATTATATTCTATTTCTAAATTATCAGGTAATTTTACTAAAGGATCGGCTTTATTAATTATTAAAGTACCCTTTACTTCACCTTTATAGTTATCATCAACTATATAAACTAACACTTCATAGCTACCTGCATTAGTGTATGTGTTTGATGTTGTTACTCTAATATTAGGAACATCAACTTCATACTCTAAAGTATGTGGTTTACCATCATAAGTAAATGTATTATTAGTTATAGTAATATCTATATCTTTTTTTGAAACCTCAACATCTACTTCAAATATAGTATCTAAATAATTTATATTATTAGAAATAAACTTAATATTATGTTTATGTGTACCTGCATTACCTACTAATCTCTCAGGGTTTTCCCAAACAAATTTACCATCAACTGTAGTTTCTAGTTTTATATTATCTAATTTATCTAAATATGTAGCTTTATAAAACTTTAAATTTAAATCTTTATAAGCTATTTTATTAATAGTAACATTAATCTCTTTACTTATAGCTTCATAATTAGAAGTCTCTATAGCACTAAATATTACTATATAGTGACCAGCATCTTTAATTTCGCTTACTACTACATTATCTTTCTTAATAATTTTATTAAGTTTAGTTTCATTATGATTTAATGTACCTTCTATATTATGTACCTTACCATTATAATTACTAATATAGTCTTTTGCTTCTATTGTAGCTTTAGTTTTATTAACCATAACAGATATTTTAGTATTTATTACATTGTAATTATCTATATCATTAGGTGTGAAGATGACATCAATTTCTATTAAACCTGACTTATCAAAAGTGCCACTAGGATCCTTAAATTCTAATTTACCATTATTATATTCACCTAAATTAATTACAGTGTAATTATCTTTATATGTAGCATTTAAATTACTTGGTAAATTAAAGATAGGATCAGCTTTATTAATTGTTAAATTAAATCTACCAGAAGATACTATTTCATTACTAATAATAGAAATATTTAAAGTATATTTCCCACTATTTGTATGATTATCATTACCTTCTAATTTAATATATTCACTAAATTCTTTAAAATCGAATAAAATGTTATGACTATCTCCATCATATGTATATGTATCTTCTAATAAATAATCATATAAATTAATATTACGCTTTAATACATCTACTTTAATCTTACTATATATATCATTATAATTATAATCATTAGGTTTAAATAAAATATCTAACTCTAATATACCAGTAGTAAGTATACGCATATCAGGATTTAATAATGAATATGTACCATAAGCATTAGACATAGTATCATTAATAAATTCAATATCACCTATTAAATCATAGAATGTAACAGCACCTAACATAGGAACAGGTAGTTTGCTTATATCTAAATTACCTTTATTAATACTTAGAGTACCTTTACTAAATGTAACGTCAAAATTATCATTATTACTTGTTAAAAAATATTCATATGTTCCTACATTAGAGAAAGATTCCTTTAATTCTAGATCTAACGTTGATAAATCTGAGATATTTCCTTCATAACTAAAATCTTTATGATTTAAGATTTCTTCTAAAGTTAATCTATAACCTTGCTTATAATCAACTACCATATTAGGGAGGTTAATATTTATTTTAGCTTTATTAATTTTTAGTGTACCAGTAATTTCACCAAAATAATGATCATCAAATATCTTAATTTCGTAATCATATGTACCAACATCAATATATTCTTCATTCATGATTTCAATTACTTGTACACCTTGTGGTACTTTATACTCTACTTTATGAGGTTTTCCATCATATTCGAAAGTATCAACTACTCCTATGAAATCTAAATGTTTCTTATTAACTTTAATATTAATCTTATCCTTAATAATATCTAAGTTTGAATCATTAGGTATAAATTTAACATTTAACGTTAATTCCTTAATATTTAAGAATTCATAGTGATTGTCTACAAATTCCCAGTGACCATAGCTATTTGAAGGTAATGTGATATTTTCTAGTGTATCACCGTATGTTACTTCATATAATGGTTCTAAACTAGGTACTTCATATGAGCTATCTTGATATATAGCTTTAAAATCCATATTATCAAGTAGATTTGTAGGTATTTCAGGTGTAAAATGACTAAATACTTTGTCAACAACTTCCGGTAACTCAGGCATTATTATTTCATCAGTGTTATATACTAATTGTTCACTAACTTCACCTAAAATATTAAAAGTTATCTTATACTTAACATAATAAGTTAGTTCAAAGGTAAGATCTTCATACCCTATAACTAAAGTTTTCTCACCAACAGATGTTGTATCAATTCCCTCTTTGACCATATCATCTGTTATACTAATAACTTCATCATTTGCCTTAATTTTAATATCACTATAATCAACTTTACTATTATATATTAAAGTATTGTTAAAATTAGTAGAATCTAGTTCAAATATTGTATTACTACAACTAGATACAAAAATTATTGTTAATAAAATTAAAAAAGGACAAATAAATTTAAAAATCTTTTTCATAATTTACCTCCTAATTACTTAAGAATGAAATCAAACTGAGTACCGTTATTATAAAGTTTTTCTTGTTCAACAGGATTAAACGAACTTGTTTGATCATATAAATAGAAATAGAAAGGTTCACTACCTGCGGCAACTTCAAGTAGAGTTTGACCAACATCACTTAGTGATACTAAGTAATTAACATAGCTACCTAAACCCTTGTATGATGAATCATACTCTAAAATATTATAATTTTTTCCTCCACCAAAATACGCAATTCCCCCATGTACATAATCCTTATGAGTATTATCATTATATGTAATATTACTAAAATTAGGATTTGTACTTAAATAAGATAATAATTCTTTGACATCAAATAATAGACCTTCAAAGAAACCTTTACCTATAACATCAATTAAAGTCGAACTATCCACTTTATCTAATGGCTTCCAATCATATATTCTAACATCATTTTTAAGAATTAATTTAGTTCCATATGATGTTTTTGCTAAATCATACCACCCTGTAATAAGGTCATTCCATTGTCCGAATTCATTAGCATTATGTAATACTGGACCACTAAAATGTGAATCCATACCAATTGAAAATATACCAGAGTTTTCAAAAGCAATATTATTAAGTGTTACATAATTAGTAATGAAATTTTCATCATAATATTTCTTATCATTATTATTCATATTGAAATATAATCTTTGTCTAGGAAAGATATTATTAAATTTATCATTTGGTAATTTAGGTGTATTATTATTCTTATCTTGAATAAACTTATTACTACCAACTCTTAATATAAACTCTCTACCATTACTTAATATAGTGTTCTCTATATTAACATTTAACACTTTATTTGAATCAATATCATCACCAAATATTCTCAATATTGTTCTACCATTTTTAATACGGGAATTTAAAACATTTACATTATCACCAAAAACCTCTACAACTGTTCCAGCATAGTCAAGCTCTGTTAGATCTGTGATATCTCTTGCACTCTCTAAATCACAGTTATTTATAGTTACATTATCGAATAATGCAAATACTATATTATCTTGTGCTTTAACTGATGCCGTTTGTAAACCTGATTCTTCACGTGAATTTTTAGCTTCTACAAAGTTTAATGGACCCTTAAAGATAGCATTATTCATTAAATTACCTGTTTTATCTATTCTCTTAGTAACATTATCAGCACTTATACGATAACCATTACCATATAGATTATTCTTAATAGGTAATAATACTTTAACCTTAGGCTTGTCTTTGTTATTATTTTTATAATAATCCCAGTCATAAGATGTATCCATTAAAACATAATCTTCACTAAACTCTAAAATATCTTTTTGTACTACAACTTCTCTCTCTTGTAATATATTTTTCCTTAACTCATTATAATCATAAACATTATATCCATTAGAAACTATTCTAATCTCTATTGGTTTAGACTCAATATATGCATTCTTATAGCCAAACCTTGCTTTAACTGTAATAACTTCATCTACATTTGACTTAATATTAAATGTACCATCATTATTAATAACTACATTTTTACTACTTGACACAAAAGATAAATAATCATTAAAATTAGAACCTAATTCACCACTAAGAGAATAATGAAGGTTTAATCTATTATTATACTTACCAATAGTTAAGATATTTTCTATACCATAACGTGTATTAGCCTCATTTATAATAAGTGACTTTGGTAATACCATTATTTCCATCTTACTAGTCTTAATTACATCATCTAATGTTGCTGTTAAAGTAACTGTGGTTAAACCAGCCTTTAAACCTTCTATATAACAAGTATTATCACTTTGAGCTATAACTTTAGCATTATCATTATCTAAACTAAGACTATACTCAAATGGAGTATTACTAGGTGTAGTTAAAAAAGTAAGTGAAGTTTTACCACCAACTGTAATCTTTTTAAAAGCTGTATCAAACATAACATCAACATCAGTAACATCAATTAATTTAATTACACACGTTTTAGTAAGAGTAGCACCACTTTCCAATATAATTGTAATATTTAAGTTAAGTTCTTCATAATAAGGTTTTAAATAATTAAATGATACTTTATTTGTATTTATATCATAAATAGTCTTAACATAGTCTATGACATCACCATTAACGTTAGTAACATTAACATCTATCTCATATGTTTCTTCTGTATCAATAGATAGGGTTAAGTCTCCTGATTTATGATATGTTTCTAATCTATTTAATTCTATGTCTAAAACATCTTTATTAAGTACCTTAAATGTATATGTTTTTTCTAATTTTGGCTCAACTAAAGGTGTGAATGTAACATTAGCTTCACCCTTTGATACACCGATTAACTTATCATTATTAACCCTAATAACATTAGGATTATCTGATATAACTTGAACTCGATCATCAATAGTATTAGAAGGGTTAAACACAGGCGTAAATAGTATGCTTTCACCAACAAAAAATGAACTATTTTTAAATCTAACATCAAAAAAATCAATAGTATTAGAATAAATATCTATAAATATTGAGTCTTCAAAACCACCGTCAAGTGTCTTTACAGCAAGTTTAGTTTGTCCTACATTCTTAGGTATAATCGTACCAGTTTCATCAACACTAATAATAGATTCATCATATATAAATTTAACTGCTTTATTAGTAGCATTAGTAGGATAAACACTGTAATTTATTTTATAGTTTTCTTCTTTCATTTCTAATGCTACTAATTCATTATCATTAATTTCGACACTACTAACTTTCATATCAACATTTAAACTAATTTGATTAGAAGTTGTAAATAAGATAATCATAGTTAGTAATGGTAATATAAGCATTAATAAAATAATTTTCTTAGCCATATACTACTCCTTACAACCATAATTTGTAAAACTCTCATTAATTTTATGTTTGTAATAACTAATAGAAACTATAAAACTAATGACTACAAATATAAATGGAAATAAATAAACTAAATAATTAATATTTAGACTATACAATTTAACACATATACTAATAATTAGAGGTGTAATGCCAAAAATAAAAGACATTAAAACGAATATTAGAATTAATTTATTTTGATTATTAGAAGTATTAATACTATTTACTAAATTATTATCACTTACTTTAGAATGATTTAAGTCAAGTTTCAAACCTAAAAGTATCTGTGATACTGTAAATATTAATAGAATAACCAATAATAGTAAACTATCAATTATATTAATTTTTAATATTGTAAATGACAATATAAATGTAATAATTACAGATAAAGCTGATAATAATAAGTTAAATATTATCTTAGATAATAATATTTTATTTGTATTTAGAGGGTAAGTTTTATATTTAAGGAATGATAAGCCATCCTTAGATATTAAATTACCACTAAATGAATTAATTAATGAAATAAATAATAGAGATACTAACAATAGTATTTCGAAATTTAAATATATACCTAGTGCATTACAAACTAACTTTATAAATATATTAGAAGTTCCAATAATAAGAATAGGTAATACTAAAGGTATTACAAAATATAAAAATAAATGTTTAGGATTTCTATATATACTTATTAATTCTTTCTTTATCATTGCAAATAATGGAGAATGTTTTATTAATGTATTGTTTTTTCTAAGTTTTGTTTCTTTTGGGCTTAAGTATAATGATTTATAAAATATAAATTTAGATACAATGAAAATTAATATTCCTAGTATCACTATAGAAGATGCTGATACTAATAATTTATTGATATCTGGATTTACTATTAATGTAGAAAATATATTTATAAAATAACTGTATTTAAATATATTCATCATATTATTAATGAACTGTTCATTAAATAGATGTCTAATACTGCCTGTTTCTATAAACACTTGTAAAATATTTAAAAATAATAAATATAGGTATATAAATAAAGACACTATAAATACTAGTAATATTAGAGCTATAAACGGACGTTTTTTAATAAAGTTTATAATTTTCGCATATGGAACTAAGAGAACAGTACTTACAAATAATGATAAAAAGGTAACCACTAAAGATGTCAATAATGTTAATAATATAAGCATAACATTAGCATCTAATAGTATAGTAAGTATTATTCCTATAGTAAGATATACTATAAAAGATATTATATAATTAAAGATAAAAATAACACAAATTTTAGATAAAAATATCTGACTACTTTTAACTGGTAATCTTAAGAGGAGTTTTTTATCTGGAGAGTACAAAATCATTTTTCTCTCTTTTTCGATAGAGTAAATAAATAGAAAAATAAGCATAACAATATTAACAATATTTAATACTTCTTTTAATCTTGATGATATATCATATACCTTATCATACTTTATATGAATATAGGTATCAACAATATTCAAAGCTAATAAAGCAACTACTACTAAGAAACCTAAGCTTAATACTACTTCTATAATTGTATTAAATATACCACTCTTAGTTTTATTTTTAAAATTAGTTTTGAATTCGTTTTTTAATAGTATAGAGAAATTACTCATATTAGACCTTAGCAATTCTATTAGTTATATTAAAGAAATATTCATCAAAATCAAAATCATTAGGTAACTCATTAATATTTACCTCATCCTTTAATATGCCTTGATCTATTATATACACTCTATCACAAATTTTCTTTACAATATCTAAATTATGACTAGAAAAGATTACTGTATTACCTTTATTAGCATAATCTATAAAAAACTCCATTAATTCTTTAATTGTAAAAGGATCTAATCCAACCATAGGTTCATCTAGTATAAATACCTTAGGTTGGTGAATCAATGCTGCCATAATTGATATCTTTTGTTTCATACCATGTGAATAACTAGATATAACTTTATATATATTCTCTCCCAGTTTAAACTTATCATCTAATTCATCTATTCTTATTTTTCTTTCTTCCTTACTAACACCATATATGTTAGCCATAAAGCATAATAATTCAAATCCTGTCATTGCATCAAATAATGAAAACTCATCTGATACATAGCCAAAATTTTGTTTAGCTAAAATGGGTTCTTTCATAAGATCATAACCATTAATTAATATGGTTCCCTTATCATAAGGATGCATACCAGTTAAGCATTTTATAGTTGTACTTTTACCGGCACCATTGTGGCCAATAATACCTACTACTTCATGGGTATCCGCCTTAATGTTAATATCATTAATAGCATAATCTTCCTTCTTGTTGTATCGTTTGGATAAATTTTTAATTTCTAAAAGCACTTTATAACCTCTTTTTTAATTCATAAACAAAACATTCCCTTATGTATATTATATATTCACTTGTTAAATTAGTCAACCTATTGTGTATAATTAAATGTAAAAACGACTTAAAATAAGTCGTTAATATATTATATTTCCATATACTCACATAAAGTAGGGAAGTCCTTATATTTTTCTACTACCACCTTAACATCATCATTATATAAGTTTTCTGGATCATGGGCATCACAACCAATTATAACCTTTAAATCCTTATATTCTTTAGCAATATTCCAAAACTCATCTAATGGATATAACCATTTATCACTTGAACCATATTTTCTAGAATTATGTAGACCATTACAATTAATTTCTAGATACATATTATTCTTTATAGCACTTTCAATTAACATTTTTGATACTTTTTCACAATGTTTATCAAATCTATGTTCATCATTTTCATCTTTATATTGGAAGAAGAATAAATCAGGATGAACTAAACATTTAAAAATACCTGTATTCATACCTTTAATTGCAGTGTTAGCATAATCATAAATAGTTTTATAGTCAACAGCATCATAAGAATTTAATTGTCTACCATTAGATTCAAAGTAATGAACACCTAAATTTAGATAATCTAAATTAGCTTTTAAACCTAAATAAAATTCTTCATGACCTTCTATAAATTCAGTTTCTAAACCACGATATATTTTAATTTGATCACCATAAGTTTTAATTGCTTCATCTAAATTAGGAAGATATTTTTCATAATAATCTTCTAAAGTCATATTTCTAAAGACCCAATTAATCTCATAGTCTTCTTCACTCATAAATTCTCTAGGTACTGGTGCATGATCACTCATACCAATTTCTTTAAAACCTAGTTCTATTGCTTTTTTTATATAATCTTCACACATTCCTACTGCGTGATTACATAACTTTGTATGTGTATGATAATTACTCTTTAACATAAATTATTTACCTCCTTAGGAAATTATATTATATCATTTTAAGCTTATATAATAAATAGAAAATGTATTATAAAAGATTAAAACCAACACAAAAATGTGTTGGTTTCTATACTAATATTTCATTAAATAGTTTTTAATTTCCCATTCAGTAACTTGACGACGGTATTCATCCCATTCAATTGTTTTAGCTTGAATTAACTTTTCACTAACATGTTCACCCATTGCTTGTCTAATTAATTTATCTACTTTAAATTCATTAATAGCTTCAAATAAATTAGCAGGTAAACTATGAACACCTAATCTTTCTCTTTCTTTATTATTCATTTTAAATAAATTGTCATAGATAGGTGCATAATCTTTACAATTTCCTTTAATACCATCTAAACCAGCTGCTAAAATGGCAGACATAGCTAAATATGGATTTGCTGCAACGTCTACACTTCTAACCTCAGTACGTGTTTTATTACCACGTGCTGCAGGAATACGAATCATAGTAGATCTATTAGAGTCACTCCATGAAATATAACATGGTGCTTCAAACCCTGGAACAATACGTTTATATGAATTTACGATAGGGTTAGTTACTAAACAGAAACCTCTAGCATGTGTTAAAATACCACTTATCCATTTATTACATACTTCCGATAAACCATTAGGCTTTGTTTCATCATTAAAAGCATTTTTACCTGACATATCAACTAATGAACAGTTAGCATGCATACCAGATCCATTGATACCATAAATTGGTTTTGGCATAAATGTAGCATGTAAACCATGTCTTCTAGCTACATTTTTTACTACTATCTTAAATGTTTGTACATGATCACAAGCTTCTAGAGCACTATCAAACTTAAAGTTAATCTCTTGTTGGCTCATTGAAACTTCATGGTGTGCTGCTTCTACAATAAATCCGATACGTTGTAGTTCTGCAACTATATCACGTCTACAGTCTTCAGCAAAATCAATAGGTGATAAGTCAAAATAACCACCATTATCTGTAAATTCAGTAGTAGGATTGCCATCTTTATCTAATTTAAATAAAAAGAATTCAGGTTCTAAACCAACATTAAAATCTTTATAACCTAGTTTATTCATCTCTTTTAAATTACGTTTTAATACTCCTCTAGGGTCACCTTCAAATGGTACATGTTTACCATTTTCACCAATACGATATACATCACAAATAAATCTGGCTACCTTGCCATATGAACTATTTTCAAAAGATAATACTAAGAAAGTATCTAAATCAGGGTGTAAGAACATATCTGCTTCATAGATACGTACAAAACCTTCTATTGATGAACCATCAAACATTACACTATTATCTAGTGCGTCCTCTAATCTAGTAATAGGAATTTCAACGTTTTTTACAATACCCATAATATCAGTAAATTGCATACGGATATAATGAATATTTTCTTCCTTACATTTTCTTCTGATGTCTTCTTTTGTATAATGCATGCTAACCTCCAAAAAAATAAGGGACACTAAAAAATAGCGTCCCTGCAAAGTACATTATATATTAGGCCCCATTGCCTAATTAAATAATATCTAATATTTTGTTTTTATTCAAGCACTAAATTTATGAAAGTGCTTTTATTCATTAAATGGTAAAATAACATCTTTTCTTTTTAATAACTTAATAGCTAAAAATCCACTGAATACCCCCGTTATAATTGATAGTAAACCAATTATTGGAAAATATACAGTAACATTACTCGTTCCTAATAAAATACCTAGAGTAACAATTTGACCTATAGTATGACATACTGAACCTAAAGTAGAAATACCATATAATGAGAATAATTTTATTTTTGTAAAAATAAACATAGCTAAATAGGCAGAAAGTCCACCAAATAAACTCATATAAAATGTAGGAGTTAAAATACTACCTCTAATTAATGCAACTATAAATATCCTTAATATTAGGACTACTAATGCATCTAATGCAGTATCAGATACTAATAATATTAGTATTATAACATTTGCTAAACCAAGTTTAACACCTGGAATACCTAACGAAATAAGTGATTCTACATAAGAGAAAATTACTGATAAAGCTAAATAAATTGATAAATATACTAATTTTTTAACGCTCATATATCGTGATCATGAATAGATTAGGTGCACAAATAATTTGTTCGCTTAAAGCACTAATCTTAGTGTGCTTAACACACACTTGATCTTTACACCCTGATTTAACTACCCATATTCCTTCTTTATCTGCTTTAACAACTATTTCTGTATATAACCCTTCATATGTATAACTATTTTCACTCTCTAATGATAAAAAATCAATCTCATCGACCACTTTACGGTCCACTTCAACTACTGCGTATAACTGTTTTTTCTCTGGATTCTGCTTAGGCATATAAATAAATATTGCACTAATAATAACACCAGTTAATAATATAGTAATTAAAATAATATCTGAAACTTTAAGCTTCATAATTATTAAAATCTATCCTTCCATCTTTAACTATAATACATTGTAATTTTTTTGATTTTATAAACTCTTCTAATACTTCTTTTTCCATAACAAACATCGCTGTAGAATATGCATCTAATCTACCACTATCTTGTCCAAATACTGTTACTTGCTCACGATAGTTTTCTGGTCGACCTGTAAATGGATTAATCAAATGATGTATTAAACCATATCCAGGTACGTCATTATTTTGCCATGTTGGTGCAGATGTACAAATACCAATATTCTTAGCATTGATATTAGTAATCATTACATTACCAAGAGGTTTTGGTTTACCATTTTCAATTATATAAATTTCTTTAGTTTCTAAATCAAATTTATAATTAGAAATTGGTTTATCTGCTATAACATTAGATTTGTAAGAGTCAATGTAGACAAAATTGTCTTGACCCTTAGTTATCTCATAATTCTTATTAGGATAAGGAAAAGGGAATGCTACACCGATTTCATATGTATCATTTGTTGGATGTAAACCAGTTACTATATTAGAAGCACCAGCATTTAATAAATAATTCCTAAATCCAATAGATTTAAAATAATCATCAACTTTTTGAGCAGCATAACCTTTAGCTATACCACCTAAATCGATTAGTATATCATCTATATTACTACTCTTCATTAAATTATTAGAATTACAATTACAAGGTTCCTCAATAATAGATACCATATTACCATTAATCTCTAAATTAGCATGTTTAGCTATATGAGAATATAGCATTTGTTCACCTAATGAAGGGATTGGTTGACTTTTATTATCAATTGATGTTTTCCATAATCTATTTAACCTTCCTAAAAAAGGATTATAGTAGCCGTTTGTTTCTTCACGCATCTCTAAGGCAAACTTTAGAACCTCTAAAGTAATATCGGAAACTAGTACATTTCTTTTGTTTCTATTTAAATTTACAATGTCATTATTAAACTTTGAATTACCTTCTGGATCAGGATTCAAAAATGGATCAAAATGATTATTACATGCTTTATCTATTTTATCAAATATATCTCTAACTTCATTATAATACTTATCTGCATTAGCTTTAGTATCAAAGACTGATAATTTAATTTCTGTACTCATAGAAGCAAAACTACCAGAGTAAAAACCAACTTGACCTGGTGAGTCACCTTGGCCATTACCACCATGACCTGGAATTGGTGGAGTTATACTACCACCAACATTAGGATTAGGATCAAAACCACAAGATGCTAGAGAGATAGTTAATAGTAATGTTGTTATTAATAATAGAAATTTACGCATTTTACCTCCTAGTTAAGAAAACCGTGCAAAATTGCACGGTATTCAATTATTTTACTTTTATAGGATTAATAGTGCCATCTTGGTTTGGATGTTCATCTAAATAAGCACGAATTTTTTCAGGACATCCTGATTTTAAGCCAGGTTTACAACTAGATAAACTTGTTGCTTCACCATTAACGATAGCTTCTGCATAACCTGCACAGCCTGGATAACCACAAGCACCGCAGTTAGCATTTGGAAGAATAGCTTGAATATCTTCAATACGAGTATCTGCTTCTACATGTAAATACTTATCAGCTATAGCTAAACCTAAACCAAAAATGATAGCTAAAACACCTAATAAAACTACAGACCAAACAATAGTCATAACTGCATTATTCATCTTTATTCTCCTTCTTTTCTTCAATTACATGAAATGCACAATCATATTGTTTACAATTTGTGCATGTGTTCTCATCGAACATATCTTTGCAATTGTCAGGGACTGGTACTTTCTTATTCATAGCAAAGCTTGCTATGAATAAGACAACCAAACCAACAACAATAACAATTGCGATTATTAAATATACATTCATTAGCCGATTAAACCTTTAATACCCATGAAAGCAATGGCCATAATTGCAGCTGTAATTAATGCAATTGGAATACCTTTAAATGCCTTTGGAATATTTGAAGCTTCTAAACGAACACGAATAGCTGAGAATAAGAAAATTACTAATGCAAAACCTAATGATGTACCAATAGCATTAGCCATTGAAGCACCAAATGTTAAACCGTTATTTGTATTTTCTTGAGCAACACCTAGTACAGCACAGTTTGTTGTAATTAATGGTAAGTAAACACCTAAAGCTTTATATAAGCTTGGGCTAAACTTTTTAATAAACATTTCAACTAATTGTACTAATGAAGCTATTACTAAAATATATACTAATGTATCTAAGAATGGAATATTAGCTGGAACTAAGATGTAGTTATAGATAGGCCATGTAACAGCACTAGCGATAATAATTACAAAGAATACTGCAGCACCCATACCTAAAGCTGATGTAGGTTTTTTAGATACACCAAGGAAAGGACAAACACCATAGAAACGACTAAGTGTTACGTTATTAATTAACATAGCACTAATAATTGCTAAAATAAACTCTAACATTCTACTTTGCCTCCTTTTGTGCCTCTAAGGCTGCTTTTTTAGCAGCCTTTAAAGCTTCTAGTTCTTCTTTCTTTTTTCTTGCAATTTTTGCTTCTTTATGATTGTGGAAGAAAGCAATAACAGCAAGGATACAACCTAATGTTAAGAAACCACCAGGTGCTTGAACAAATAGGTCAATTCTATAATTTGCTAATGGTACCCATGAAACTGCTGGAATAAATGTGAATACTTTACCAAAAGTGAAACCACCTGTACCTAAGAATTCTCTAAATATTGCCATAACAATTAATGCAAAACCGAAACCAATTGACATACCAACTGCATCGATAAAACTTGCGAATGGACCATTTTTAGATGCAAATGCTTCTGCTCTACCTAAAATAATACAGTTAACAACGATTAATGAAATAAATACACCTAATGTTGAATATAATTCAGGTAAATAAGCTTCACATAACATCTTAACTATTGTTACGAATGTAGCAATAATTACAATATAACATGGAATTTTAACTTGTGATGGAATAACTTTTCTTAATAATGAAATTAAGATATTAGAACAAATTAAAACTAACATGAATAATAATGACATGCCAATTGCTGACTCAATACTTGTTGTAGTAGCTAGAGTTGGACACATACCTAACAATGAAACAAATACTGGATTTTCAACAATGATACCTTTAAGGAAATTTTCCTTTATTGACATTTTCTTTTCAGTCATTAGTTATTACCTCCTAACTCTGCGAAAGCTTTTAATACTAAGTCTTTTAATGCATGGCTAGAGCCTTTAACACCATTTAAATCTAAACCAGCAAAATCAGAAACTTGTTTATGATCAGCAAAGTTATATACTGCTTTTACCTTATTATCAGTAATAGCAACCATTACTTTTTGACCATTTAACTCTACTACATAAGCATAACCTAAAGTAACAATTTCACTAGGGTTACCGCCTGCATTTAAACCTGCAACACCTTTTACTTCATATGCCCATTTTACAGCTTGATCTTTAGCTGTTAATTTAACACACTTAGTAGTTACAGTATTTTGATAGATTGACTTCATAGCAGCTTCATAGATTGTATCAGTATTTGTATGACCTAAAACTTCATTCATAGCAAGTTTAATACCTAAACCAGCCATTTCTTTAGTCATAGTACCACCAGAAACTGTTGCTAAGAATTTATCAATATCTTCGGCAGTCCAACCTGGCTTGAAGTAATCAATGTTAGCTGGACCGTGATCATCAGCTTGACCAACCATTGAACCATGATGATATTCAATATCAAATAAAGTTTTATATGTCGCATCTTTATTTAATAATATAACGAAGATGTTATTACCTTCTGACCAAACATTAGTTAATTTGATAGTCATAGCATAACCTAAAGTTTCACCTTTAGCATTGTTATATTTAGCACCAGCAATTACTTCTGGTTGGACAGTTTTGATAACTTCTGATTTAGCAAGGTCTGCACCTTCAAACTTATCAAAAGATAAAACTAAATTACCACCAGCTAATTTTAATAAATCAGCTAATTTAGCATTAATAGCTTTTCTTAATTCTAAATCTAAACCATTAGTATTTTCTTCTAATTTTGTTTTATCAGTAATATTAGATTGATATTGAGAGAAGTATTTAATTACATCATCATTACTAAATTTAGTTGTATTACTTAATACTACTACTCTATTTGGATATAAATTACCAGTTGGCATTCCATCAACAGGGAATAATCTATTTGATGAGTCAAATGATACCATTACTTCTAAACCATTTGCTTCAATAACAAATACATAACCTAAGAAACAATTATCATTACCAAATCTGATTGTACCTTTTACTAACATACCAAATTTGAAAGCTGGATGTTTAATTTCTTTACTATGTTGCCATACCATATATGGTAATAATGCTTTAGCAGCTGTTTCATACTTAGTATCAACTACAGTTAAACCGTTTGCTTCAACTAAAGCAATCTTAGCAGCTAATTTAACTTGTTCGAATGTAAATGAATGTTCAGTAAATTGAGTATTAGTTACATCTTCATAAGTCATAGGTTTAGATTCATTTACGAATCCTAAACATGTTTCTTGATTAGAACCATGGTTATTAGAAATTTCTAAAATCTTAGTTAACTTACCTTCAGTATTAACTGATACCATATAGTAAGCTTCTGCATATGTATTAGAACCATCAACAAATAATACTTTACCTAATTTCTTACCACTGATACTTACAACATTATAAGCTTCTAATACTTTATTATCTTTGATTTGTTCAATCTTAGTTGATGCGTTAACATCTACTATTTCACCGAAAGCTTGTGAAATTAATGGTTTATAGATACTTGCAGTTGAAGCTTCATATACTTTACCATTAAAGTCATTTAATACTGTTAATAATGCATCATATGCTGCTTTATCAATTAATAAGTTTGTATATTTGCTTAAACCTTGTTTAATAGCATCTTCTAAATTTAAACCTTCAAAAGTTGCTAAGAACTTTTCAGCATAAGCGATAGTTTCATCACTAATATAACCATAGTTACTATAATTGAAACTATATACTTTAGACTTTAATAATCTACCTTCAGTAGATACTGTGAACATAATAGTTAAAGTTAATGTACGATATGTTGATTCAACCACATATACATTACCTAAACTATGAGTATTAGTATTACTAAATCCAGCAGGACCAAATGCATTGTATGCCCATTTAATAGCATTGTTCTTTGGAGTTAATTTCTTACTACGAGCAATTATCATACCAGGGAACATCTTCTTAGCTAATGATTCATACTTAAATTGTAAATTATCACTGTTTGTAGCTTCACAGATAGCTAATTTAATAGCTAAAGATACCATTTCTTTAGTCATAGTACCATGGGTTTCAGCTTTAACAGCTTCATCCATTTGTTCAAATGACATACCAGGTTTAAAGAAATCTTTGTGAGCTTCTAATTGAGCATGATGCCATTCAATATCAAATAATGTTTTATACTTACCATCTTTATCTAAGATAACTAATACAACATTGTTACCTTCTGACCAAAGGTTAGCTAATGTAATTTCATAAGCATAACCTAACTTATTACCACTTGCATCTTTAATTAATAAACCACTATTAACATCTGAAGATTTAAAGTTTTTAATCTTTTCACTCTTTAATGTTGAATAGCTAGGGAAAGCTTTAAAGATTTCACCATCGTATTTAGTTAAAGGTGCATTATTCTTAGTAACTTCTAATGCTACTTTGAATACTTCTTTATAGTTAGCTAATTTATCTACGTTTTCTAAAGTAACTTTATCTTTAATTGCTTCTAAATTAGTCTTGATAGTATTATCTTCATCAATCATTCTGAAGTTATTACCACCCATATAGTTTCCATCTTTATCAAATGCTAAAGCAACGCGTTTTTCATTAATCTTAACAATTAATGAATAACCTAAGAAACTATTAGTTTGATCTTTACCATTTACTTTTTCGATACCTTTTACTACATAACCATAAATTACAGTTTTTGCTTGTTCTTCTGTAGTATATACCTTATGAGAATGAGCTTCTACCCAGTAATGGAATAATTGAGTTGTAGTTTGTTCATAAACTATATTATCTGTAGGAGTAAGTCCATGTTTTGCAAATGCAATTTCAGCAGCTTGACGGATAATATCAATACTATATGAACCACCTGTTGTAGGTTTAACAGCTAAGATTTCTTCTAAAGTTGTCTTACCTTCGAAGTTCTTTAATGTCTTAGCTAAAGCAGCATGATCATTTTGAACATCAACAAATTTATGTACTACAGTTTTAACTTTGTCTTTTTCAGTTACATTTTTGATAGCAACTGCAATGTAGTTATGTGAATATAAACTACCTACATATACTAAATATACTTTACCTAATTCTTTACCAGCGTAGTCTCTAGCTGTAAAGATTTGTAAAACATTTGAATCATCTTTAATATATTCAATATCAGATCTAATTAAATCAGTATTATCATAAATACCTGCATAGATACTTGAGAAATCATATAATTTACTTAAATCATAATTTGAAGTCTTATTGTTTATTTCAGCTTCTAAAACACTGAACGCATATGATACTAAGTTTACTAAAATTGCGTTACCTTCTTGATAACCACCAGTAGTAACACTATGAACTGATGAACCAGGTTTAATTGTTGCTAAATAAGCATCAACATATCCTGGAGCATTATCACCAAATGCACCTTGTTCTATAACTGTATGGTTATTCTTATAACCTATACGTTTAACACCAACAATATTCTTGTTAGTATCTAAACCAACTAATAATGTTAATTCATAGTTAGCACCAGAAACAAAAATCTTATATAGAGTACCTTCTACTGTTTCTTTACCGCCAACATTACCTTTAACATCATAAATAGCTTTAATGTTAGCTTTGTTATTAGAAGATTCAACAAGAGTATTTGACTTAGCCCAAACAGCTTTAGGGAAGAACTCCTTCATTGTTTGTTCAATAATTACATTTTCATTTACTGCACCAAATTCTACTAATGCAATTTTAACCGCTAATTTAGCAATTTCTTTAGAGTATGTACCACTAGCAATTATAACCTTATCAATGTTTTCCATAGTTGAACCAGTTAAACCTGCTAATGCATCATCTTCAAACTTACCATGATCTGATTCAATATCTAATACTTTAGCAACCTTTCCATCTTTAGCAATAGCAACCATAAAAATATGATATGCATGAGTATTTGATAATTTAATAATATAGATCTTACCTAATTCTTCTCCATTTGCATTTTTAGCAACGATACCATCAATAATTGCACTGTTATTAAATTTCTTAATATCAGTTGACTTATTTAAATCAATACCAGCGAATGCTTTTTCATAATATTCATTATAAGCGCCACCATTTAAAGCAAATGCTTTCTTGATTAATGATTTAATCATTGATGAAGTTAATGAAGCACCTGAAATATTAGCAACACCATCAATATCACCTAAGCCCATACCACTTGTGAACTTATCACCGAATCCAGACATATCTATACCTGGAGCAGAATGGCTATTAGTGAAAATAATTACTTTACTAATCTTACCAGCTTTATCAATAGAAACCATCATTTCGACAACACCATTAAACTCAGTTTCAGTATCAGTTAAAATGAAAGCTTTACCTAATACATTATCACTAGAATCTTTTAATTCTACAGCTTCTAATAATTTTTCATCTTTAATATCTAATACAGTCTTCTTAGATAAATCTACATTAGCAAATGCTTGTGCATAATATTCGTCATAACCTTGAACTGGTTTTTGAGGTCTTACACCTGAAATAGATTCAAATGCGTTAGCAATTAATGCTTTTACTAATTCAGAACCTACTGTAGCAGAAGCTTGTGGTTTGACTGCTTGAGTATCATCACCAGACATAGAATTATTGAAACTATTACCAATAAATGCAGAAATAGCTTGATCACGACCTGAAGTTTGACCATTTTCAATTAGGAATACACTATATAATTTATCACTTGGAGTAATTACAACACCTAATTCAATCTTAGCTTGTTCAGTACCAGGTACTTTAACTGTTCCACTTACAATTGCCATAGTAGCAACTAAGTTTTCATTCTTAGTAATTGTATATTGTTCATTTACTAATTTATCATTGATTTCTTCAACTTTAGTTAATACTACATCTTCACCAAATAAGTATTTAACTGCTACTTCTTTGTTAAATGTTGAATTAATTTCTTCCTTAACTAAAGCAATCTTAGTAGTTGTTTGATCAGATGCTTCTAAAGGTTCTTTATTAGCATTTAATGCAACTATAGTATTATCTTTTAATTTATAGTAATAACCTAATACTTCATTATTACCATTCTTTACTTCATAACCAATGTTGATTTGTTGTGGATAAATTAATACGTTATCTGTAATAGTATTACCCATATCAACAGAATCACCAAATACACCAACTAACTCTTCTTGGATAGCACTCATAATACCAGCTTCAGCAAAACCAGCATTAATTAAGTCTTTAACTAATTTAGAACCAAAAGTAGCTCCACTTTCAGGTTTTAAGGCATCAATATCACCTTGAGTCATACCAGTATTAAAACTTTTGTCTACCCAAGTATTGATCATTTCATTTCTACCACCAGTTTGGCCATTTTCTGTTAAGATAACTTTAATTAATTTACCATCAACATCAATACCAACTGTTAATGAAATAGGACCATATGAGTTTTTACCACTAGTAGCTACACAGTAACCTAATTGTTTACCATCTTTATCTTTAGCTACTACTTTTTCATTTACAAAAGATGATTTAAATACAACACCATCTTTACCTTTAGTGAAAATCTCACTAGTTGTGCCATCTAATTCAGAGAAAATTTCTCTATATGATTTTAGACGTTGTTCATTTTTATATTGTTCAATTTTAGGTGCAGTGAAATAATTAACACCAGCAACTGAAACAGCACAAATAACACAAATTAAAAGGATAGATAATACAATTTTTAAATATTTCATATACCTAAACCTCCTAAAATTAATTGTGTAGCAGGAGCAACTTCTACTCTTGAATTAATAGTAAAACCAATAATTAAACATACAGTAACAACAACCACAAATGCTACAGTTAATTGTTTCCATGTATAAGTATTAGGTTTACCACGCATAAAGTAATCAATTGTAGGAGCAACTGCGTTAGCAATTAATAATGCAAAGGCTGTACCTTCAGGCATACCACCAATAAATCTAATTAAACCAACTAATAAACCTACAAATAGACCATAGAAGACTCTACCATATTTAGTAACTGGACTTGTTACAGGGTCTGTAATCATAAATACAGCACCAAATAATAAACCACCAGCCATTACTTCATATAAAATGAAATCTAAAATATTAGTACCATTCTTAACATTTAAAACAATACCTACAGTTAATGCTGTTACTACGAAGCCAAGAACCATAGAAAGTACAGATCTTAAATCAATACTTCTTCTAATAGCTAAATAAACAAAGCTCACTAGTATTAAAATAGTACAAACTTCACCCATAGCCCCTGGTACATTACCAAAGAATAAATCTTTAATAGAATAAATTCCCATAGCTTGGTTAAAGTTACCTAGATTACCAGCTAATTGGCCTAGTGGAGTACCACCAGCAATAACACCATCTTGAATTAAAGTTGGGAATAGTATTTGTGCTTGATTAGTTAAAGCTGCATCGATACTTGGACCAAAACATAGTTTAGCAAATATAAATCCAAATGCTGCAGGGTTAAAAATATTATTACCATAAGCACCAAACACTAATTTACCAAATAATATACCAACAACTGAACCAACAATTAATGGATATGGATGAACACCAGCAGGCATTAATAGTGAGAAAATAGTTGCTGAAATAACTGGACATAAAATATTGTTGATATTATATTGATGATATAATCTCATGAATCCTTCTTTAGAGAATAACTCAGTAAATTTCATACCTTCTGGCCATTTCATAAAGGCTACTGATATAATTTCAACAAAAATCATAGTTAAAATAGAAGTTAAGAATACTTGACCACCATTCCAACCATTTTGAATTAATGCAAATAACACTAAAGGAAATAAAGCTATAACTACATCTAGCATCATTCTTTTTACACTTACATTCTTACGAATATAAGGACTTGTTCTTCTAACTAGTTTCATTATTTCTTAGCTCCCTTCACTAAAGTTTTACCTTTACGCATATAATCAGTTAAATCAATTTTTGATGTACATGTATATGAACACATACCGCATTCAATACATTCATTAACACGTAATTTTTTAAGGCCATCTAAATCTTTATTCTTTACAGCTTGCATAATTAATACAGGTTGTAAACCACAAGGACAAGAATATACACAAGAAGCACATCTAATACATGGTTCTTCTACATAATCTTTCTTGTTTAATACAATAACTGATGTACATGATTTAGTACATACAGCATTATCTAATAATAAGTTAGCGCCCATCATAGGACCACCCATGATTGCTACCTTATCAGAATCATCAGTATAACCACCACATAATTCAATAATATCATGTAATGGAGTACCAACTCTTAATCTTACATTTGATGGGTATTTAATACCATCACCAGTTAAAGTAAAGTTTCTTTCAATAACTGGCATGTTTAATTTGATTGCACGATAGATACCAACAACTGTTGAAACATTGAAGTTCATAATGCCATATTTAGCAGGTAATTCACCATGTTTAACCTTAATACCTGTAGCACTCTTAATCATTTCAATTTCCCAACCTTGAGGATAATAATTACCAACACGCTTAATTTCTACATTAAGTTCAGGGAATTTTTTGCTTACTTGGGTAAGTACTTCGTATAAATCCTCATGTTTCTTCTTAATACAAATAATTGCCTTTTGAGCTTCAAAAGCTTGTAAAGTATATTTAAGACCCTTAAATATTAACTCCGGCATATCTAAGATGATTCTATGATCACTTGTTAAATATGGTTCACATTCAACCGCATTTACCATAATAGTATCAATCTTATATTCTGTTTGGAACTTTACATAAGTAGGGAAAGATGAACCACCTAAACCAATTAAAGAATTTTCTTTAATGATATTAATAAAATCTTCCCTTTTGAAGTTAGCAATTTCTTCTTCACTACGTTCACAGTTAACATTATCTTCGTATTCATCTTGAAAATCATTTTCAATTTCAACGAATTCTACCATTTTACCTGAACGATGGAATTTCTTAACAATTCCAGTAACTGTACCACTAACAGTTGAGTGCATATTTTGTTCAAAATATCCCCCAAATCTCTTACCTAATACTGTACCAATTTTAACTTTGTCCCCAACTTTAACATATAATTCACCTGTAGCGCATCGAGCGTTTGTACAAGCTACATATACTTTTTTAGGGTTAGTATAATGTATAGTAGGTAGGTGAGTAGTTAAGTTTAGTGTATCAGCTATTTGTCTAGTTTTTGCTATCACTTTTTCACCCTTTCTAAAATACTTTTGGCTATCTTTAACTTTGTTGTATTATTAGACATAGCCTCCCTAATAATATATTTATAGGCATCTTCTTCAGATAGTTTATTTTGTTTCATTAAAACAAGTTTGGCCTTATAAATTGTTTTATTTTCCAAAATACTATCTTCAAGGTTATTAAGCTTACCCTCAAGTTTATCAATGTGTTCTTTAGCTTTATAAAAGTAATCAATTACTTCACCAATACTATTAATTTTATCTTTCTTTAGTAATAAGAAACGATAATTATTAATAACATTCATTAACTTTCCATAATCTAAACTATAGTTAACATAAACCACTAAATCATGATTAGCTAATAATTCTACTAATAATCTAGTATTACTAGCTATATAATTCTCATCAACAATAGCTATATTTCCTCTTAAACTTCTAATATGATTTACAATTTCATAAGTATGATTATAAAATTGTAAATCATACTTTTGATAGTCTAATAAAGATTTTAGGTTACTGCTTAGAATTGTACTATTAGAGAACACATTTACTGACCTCATAATAACCTCCAAAAGGCACTATATTACATTTTATTATACCAAATCTTGTAATGAATATACTAGTATTTTACTACCGAAAACGCTAAAATCGACATATATATCAATAAATCATTTACAAATAATTTACATTTCTATCTTTTTGTTATTATTTTAATAAAAAATACTCTTAAAATAGTATTTCTACTAAATTAAGAGTATTTATTAATTATTTAACATTATTCATAGCTTCTTTAATTAAAGCAGGTAGTTTACGGCAGTTTTCTAAACTAATAGAGGCAATTCCCGTATTTAGGATTTAACTACCTATTTTAACTGCTTTAATATATTCAATCAGGA
>SAMEA103957793__coassemble_110_pt1 | contig 34672 bp, 31 predicted proteins | sample SAMEA103957793__metabat2_high_PE_005 | metagenome-assembled genome bin SAMEA103957793 (sample SAMEA103957793) | gut metagenome | biome: gut; material: feces | host: Canis lupus familiaris | collected 2014 | reverse complement strand
GCTATAAATAAATCAAGTCTTTTATAGTTGTTTTCTTTAAAATTATTTATTGATAATTAATGCACGTTAAAAAGACCTTGTCGAAGTAAAATTTTAATTAAGTTTACATCGATAAAGTTATATTAACATATATTATTTATAATTGTTCTTTGAAAATTTTATATGGTTAATTTTGTGGATTATATTCTTTATTATTTTTTAATACTGAATAAATTACTTTAACTAGTTTCTTTTCAATATGTGCTAAGACAACAAAGAAATGTTTACCCTCTTGTTTTTTCTTATTGTAGTAAGACTTAAACATCGAGTCATATTTCCAGCAAACGTTAGCTACTTGCCATAATGCATATCTAAGATATTTAGATCCTTTTTTAGATATTCTATGATTTTTAGCACTAAATTTCCCTGATTCGTAAACTTCTATATCTAACCCAGCATAAGAAATTAAATGCTCAGCGTTTTTAAATCTAGAGACATCACCTATTTCTCCAAGTATTAAAGCTGCTGTAACATAACCAATGCCTGGAATAGTTAATATCTTTGTGTCTAGTTGTTCTATGATAGAATTTAATCATATTATCATATGAATTGATTTTTCAGTTAAAAATCTAATTGTATTGATTGTTTGTTTTAAAGAAAAAGATAGGTATTCTGAATCGTTCCCTATACTAGTTTTAGCTATGTTAATTATATCAATAGCTTTAACCTTACATCTAGCATGGATCATTTTATCTATAGTTTTTTCATGTGCTTTAGCTATTTTAGAAGGAGATAGATATTTTTCCATAATATCTAACGATGAACCCTTATAAATGTTTGAAAATAGCCCTAAGTATTCTGGAAATATTTGAGTTAACATGCGATAATAAGTGATTTTTGCTTGTCTAAGTTCCTCAACTATCTTAAATCTTTCTCTAGATAGTGACTTTAATGATTCAGTATGATATGATTTAAGTGTATAGGGTATTAGAGTGTCTGTAGTATCTTTAAGATAATTACAAATGGCAATCGAATCTAGATTATCATTTTTAGGTGTGTGAACCTTTTTAGATTTCTTGTACATATTGGTTAATAAAGGATTAACTACAGTTATTTTATAATTAAGTTTTAAAAAAATAATTAACTATGTTTAAATGGTAGAATCCTGTTGATTCTAACCCTATACAAACTTCATAGTCATTACAAGCTCCACAAAATTCTTTTATAGAATCGTGGAGTTTTTTAAATCCTTGTTGAGTATTAACGATTGTTACAGATCGCTTACTTAATTGTTTACAAGTCGATGAGATGATATTAAAATCATGTTTATCACTAGCAACATCAATTCCAACATATAACATAAAAATACCTCCGAAAATTATTAAGCACTGGTGCTATTCTACAAAATCTTTTCTCGTATGTACCCTAGTTCTTTATAACCAGACATCCTATAGAGGAGCTGTAACCAGCTAATAACCATATAAAAGAAAAGACTGTAGCTGAAACCTCCTTAAACCAGAGAGTTAATTTAACTCCTGTAGGTGAAAATATAAAACAGACTACAGTGCTCTAATTAATTATAACATCACAATATGATGATATAAAAGTTATGTTGTACTCATAACTATAAACAAAACTCAATGAGAGGAGAATGTATAATTAGAAGTACAATTTAATTATACTAGGTTATAATTATGCCGTTTATTCCTATTACAGTAGAGGAAATGCATGAACAAAATATAACACAACCAGACTTTGTATATATTATTGGTGATGCATATATAGACCATCCATCTTTTGGTCCTGCAATTATTACAAGAGTATTAGAAAACTTTGGGTATACTACATGTATTGTTAGTCAACCTGATATTAATAATAATGATGATTTTACTAAATTTGGTACACCTAGACTAGGTTTCCTAGTAAGTAGTGGTAACATTGATTCTATGGTTAATCATTACTCAGTATCAAAAAGAAGAAGAAAAAAAGATTACTATACGCCTAATGGTGAAATGGGTAAAAGACCAGATAGAGCTTTAATAAGATATAGTTCTAAAATTAGAGAATTATATCCAAATGCTCCTATTATTATTGGTGGTATTGAAGCATCATTAAGAAGATTAAATCATTATGATTACTGGGATAATAAAGTTAGAAGATCTATATTATTAGATTCTAAAGCTGATTTATTATTATATGGTATGGGTGAGAAGGTTATTGTAGAATTAGCTGATGCTTTAGATAGTGGATTAGATATACATGATATTATTTATTTAAGAAATTCAGTATGGAAGACTAAAGATAAAGACTTATTGCCATCTAACGCAGTATTTCTACCTACATATGATGAAGTACTAGCTGATAAGATGAATTATGTTAAATCATTCCAATTACAATATAAGAATACTGATGCATTTACTGCTAAACCATTAGTAGAAGAATATAAGAATGTATATGTAGTACAAAATGAACCACAATTCCCGTTATCACAAGAAGAAATGGATCAAGTATATGCATTACCTTATATGCGTAAATGTCATCCATTAATTGAAGCTAAGGGACATGTGCCTGCGATTGATGAAGTTAAATTCAGTGTCATATCAAATAGAGGTTGTTATGGTGGATGTCATTTTTGTGCATTAACTATGCATCAAGGTCGTATTATTCAGTCTAGAACTAAAGATTCTATCTTAAAGGAAATTGAAGTTATTACTAAAGAACCTGACTTTAAGGGATATATTCATGATATTGGTGGTCCTACCGCAAACTTTTATAGACCTGCTTGTAAAAAGCAAGAAACTAAGGGTGTATGTACTAATAGAGATTGTTTAGGTTTTAAACCTTGTAAAAATCTTGAAGTTGATCATAGTGAATATTTAGATATTTTAAGAGCTGCAAGAGAAATGCCTAATGTTAAAAAAGTCTTTGTTAGATCTGGATTAAGATATGATTATATCATGTATGATAAGAATAAGGAATTCTTTAATGAGTTAGTCAAATATCATATTAGTGGTCAATTAAAGGTTGCCCCAGAACATATTAGTGATGAAGTATTAGTACGTATGGGTAAACCTAGTAGAGAATTATATGATAAGTTTGTTAAAGAATATGAAGACTTAAATAAAAAACATCATATGAATCAATTTTTAGTACCATACTTAATGAGTTCACATCCTGGGTCTACATTAAATAGTGCAATTAAATTAGCTGAATATTTACGAGATACTGGTCATATGCCTGAACAAGTACAAGATTTCTATCCTACTCCAGGTACTGCATCTACTTGTATGTATTATACAGGTATTGATCCATTTACTAATGAAGAAGTATATGTGCCTAGAAATCCTCATGAAAAAGCAATGCAAAGAGCATTAATGCAATATAGATTACCTCAAAATTATGATTTAGTCTATGAAGCATTAATGAAAGCTAATAGAACTGACTTAATAGGTTTTGGTCCTAAATGCTTAATTAAACCCAAAAATATTAATAAAGATAGATTAAGACGTAATCGATAATTATAAATCATCCATATTACATTAGAATGTATTATATGGATGATTTTATTATTATATTTATCCCTAGTTTTATTCATAAATTGATGTTTTATTTATAGGATATTTGTAGTATAATTAAGGAGATTATGAATAGGAGTTGATTAAATTGAAAAAACCATTTTATCTTTCAACAGCAATAGCATATACATCATCTAAACCACATATTGGTAACGTATATGAAGCAATTTTAGCTGATGCTATATGTAGATATAAAAGAAAAAAAGGCTTTGATGTATACTTCCAAACTGGTACTGATGAGCATGGACAAAAAATTCAACAAAAAGCTGAGGCTACTGGTGTAACACCACAAGTTTATGTTGATAATATTGCCCAAATTATTAAAGATAGTTATAAGTTAATGAATGTAAGTTATGATAATTTTGTTAGAACTACTGATAAACATCATGAAAAAGTAGTTGCTGAAGCATTCACTAAGTTATTAAATAAAGGTGATATATATAAAGGACATTATGAAGGTCATTACTGTGTAAGTTGTGAATCATTCTTTACTGAAAAAGATTTAGTAGATGGATGTTGTCCTGACTGTGGTGCTAAAGTTACATTAGCTAAAGAAGAAGCTTACTTCTTAAAATTATCAAATTATCAAGATAGATTAATTAAATATATTAATGATAATCCTCATTTTATTGAACCTGAATCAAGAAAAAATGAAATGTTAAATAATTTTTTAAAAGATAAATTACCTGATTTGTGTGTATCTAGAACTTCTTACACTTGGGGTGTAAAAGTTAATGAAGATCCTAAACATGTAATTTATGTATGGATTGATGCATTATTAAATTATTTAACTGGTTTAGGTTTTGATTTTGATAATAATGAGAAATTTAATAAATATTGGCCTGCAGATGTACATTTAATTGGTAAGGATATTTTAAGATTCCATACTATTTACTGGCCAATAATCTTAATGGCATTAGATATTGAATTGCCTAAACAAGTGTTTGGTCATCCTTGGGTTTTAATGAACCATGGTAAGATGAGTAAATCTAAGGGTAATGTATTATATGCTGATGAGTTAGTAGATATCTTCGGTGTAGATGCCGTTAGATACTTTGTATTACATGAGATACCATTTGCACAAGATGGTAATATTACTTATGAATTAGTAACTGAAAGAAGTAATTCAGATTTAGCTAATGTTTTAGGTAATTTATTAAATAGAACTATTGCTATGGGTCACAAATATTTTGAAGGTAGCATTAGTAAGTGTGAATTAACATTAGATTTCTCTAAAGAACTAGTTAAGGATTTAGAATCATCTAAAGATAAGTATTATAACTTAATGGATAACTTTAAGGTTGCTGATGCGATTGAAGTTATTATTAATCAATTAAGAAAAGCTAATAAATATATTGATGATACTAAACCTTGGGCTTTAGCTAAAGAAGAAGATAAGAAGTCTGAATTAAATGAAGTATTATATGTATTATTAGAAAACTTAAGATTTGCTGCGTCATTATTAGAGAACATTATGCCTTCTAGTAGTGAAGCTATGTATAAGCAATTAAATACTAATTTAACAAGTTATGATGATTTAGTATTTGCTAAACAAGAAGGTTATAAATTAGGTGAAGCTACACCTTTATTTAAGCGTTTAGATGTAAATAAAGATGTATTAGATATTGTTTTAAAGAAACAAGAAGAAAAAGCTAAAGAAGAAGCTAAACAAGAAGCTAAAGTAACTGAAACACCTTCTAAAGAATTAATTACTATTGATGATTTTGATAAGATTGAATTAGTAGTGGGTCAAATTGTTGAAGCAGAAAGACACCCTAAGGCTGATAAATTATTGGTATTCAAGATTAATATTGGTACTGAGGTTCGCCAAATCGTTAGTGGTATTGCGAAATTCTATAACCCTAGTGATTTAGTTGGTAAAAAAGTTTGTGTTGTTAAGAACTTAAAACCTATTAAATTACGTGGTGTTGAATCACATGGTATGTTATTATGTGCTGCTAATAGTGATGATACTGCTTTAGAATTATTAAACATTGATAAATTAAATCCAGGAGATATTATCGGATAATATGACTAAGCAATTCAAAGACGATTGTTTTCGAATTTCAATTGTAGTAAGTACGGCAGTCTTATACTGTTTAGCCTTAGTGTGGTTCTTAGAACCTGCAGGTATTTATGCTGCTGGTATAACAGGTTTTTCACAAATTGTTAAAAAATTAGTTGATAACTTAGTTGAAATACCACTTGGCGTTTATACTTTAGCATTAAATATTCCATTATTTATTTACGGTTGGAAGAAAGTTTCAAAAAGATTTTCTTTATTTAGTATAATTTCTGTTGGTGTACAATCAATTATGACATTAGGTTGGTTACCTGTTGTTGATTTTGGTTTAGCACCTATGGAAAATCAATTAACATTTGCGATTATAGGTGGTCTAATTACAGGTGTTGCATGTGCTGTGGCTCTACGTTTTGGTACATCTACAGGTGGTTTAGATATATTAGCACAAGTATTAGCTATTGATAAAAATATATCTATTGGATCATTTACAATGGTTGCGAATGTTTCTATCGCTATTGTTGGTGGTAGATTGGTTTCAGGTTCTTGGCCTGTTGCTCTATACTCATGTATTAGAATTATATTAAGTAGTGTGGCTATAGATAAAATTCATACTTCATATAATTATGTTAAACTTAATATAATCACTCAAAAGAGTGATGAAATGATAACACATTTATTAGCTTTATATAGAGGTGTTACAATTATTCCTGTAGAGGGTGCTTATTCAAGACAAAATAAGTCAGATTTGATCATGGTTGTAAGTTCCTATGAGATGGATAAAGCTGTAAGTGTTGTTAAAGAGTATGATCCAAATGCATTTATTATAGTAGAGCCGGTTAAGAGATTAATTGGTAATTATGCTAGAAAAACTATTGTATAATTAATAAGTTATTATTAACGAGTTCTTTCATTTGAAAATAATGATTTTACTCGTTTTTTTACGTTAATTAAGTATAAAATTACATCTTAAATATTGATTTATTTGCTACTCTTAGTGTATAATACTATATGGTACATTTTAAATTTTAATATCCACAGCCCTTAATGGATTTTAAGGAGGAAAAAACAAATGAAAACATTTATGGCTAATAACCAAAACGTACAACATGCTTGGTATGTTGTTGACGCTGAAGGCTTAACATTAGGTCGTTTAGCAACTGTAGTTGCTTCTTTATTAAGAGGTAAACACAAACCAATCTATACTCCACACGTAAATTGTGGTGACAACGTTATCGTAATTAACGCTGACAAAATTAAATTAACTGGTAACAAATGGCAAGATAAGTTATACCGTAATCACTCTGAATACAATGGTGGTTTACGTACTTTAACTGCTAAAGAAGTTATGGACAAATATCCTACACGTATTGTTGAACATGCTATTTATGGTATGTTACCTCATACTAAATTAGGTGATCAAATGCGTAGACAATTATATGTTTATGCTTCAGCTGAGCATCCACATCAAGCTCAAAAACCAGTAAAATTTGAGATTAAGGCATAAGGGAGGAGAAAAGTATGGCAAATTTAGTTCAATATTTAGGTACAGGTCGTCGTAAAAGCTCTGTTGCAAGAGTTATTTTAAGACCAGGTAAAGGTACTATCACTATTAACGGACGTACTTTTGAAGATTATATCCCTTCAGCTGCTACACGTTTAGACGTAGTACAACCATTAGAATTAACTGAAAACATGGAAAAATTCGATGTATTAGTTAACGTATTCGGTGGTGGTTTAACAGGTCAAGCTGGTGCTATCCGTTTAGGTATCACTCGTGCGTTATTAGAAGTAAATGCTGACTACCGTGCTACATTAAAACCTGCTGGTTTAATTACACGTGATCCACGTGCTAAAGAACGTAAAAAATACGGTCTTAAGAAAGCTCGTCGTGCTAGTCAATTCTCTAAACGTTAATTTATTCGTTATGAGACATTTAAAGGTCACTCTTGGGAGTGGCCTATTTTTTATACATTAATCTCTTAATAAAGTAGATAATAAAAGTAAATGGATGACTTTAGTCATCCATTTATTATTTTATTTAGATATTTATAAATATTATAATATTTTAATTATTTAAGAATATAATCTTTAACTTGATCTACTGTAATATTATCTTTATTGGCTTCAAATACTGGTACTAATGTCTTATGATCATTTATGATAGTTTCTACTTTATTATTTGTGTTGTTATACCAAAATGTTGTTAAATTATTATTAACTTCTAATACATCTTTTGTTAAGCTAGTGTAGAAATTTTCTTGGACAAATACCTTAGGTACTTGATATTTAATTTCTTTAAACTCTTTTTCTTGACTATCATACATATATCTAGTCTCTTCACGTAATTCAATATCAAATCTTCTTGATAAAGTTTGTGCACTAATACCACCAACTTTTTTAGTACTAAACGGATCACTAGAATTATTTGCATAAACTAAATATGGATTCATAGGCTTAGTATCAGGATTTTTCTCTAACTTGATATTATTTATACCAATAAAATCACTCATGTTAAGCCATAAAGTATGATATTCTATCTTTGATAAATTCTCTTTAACTTCATAGCCTAGTAATTTACCAGTTTTAATATCATATAGTTCATTAATTACACCTGTCCAACCTAACATACCTGATGCTTTATTACCAATGGCACGGACATAATTGTTGTCTATATAGAATTCAGCAGCAGAAGATATGACTAATTTGTCTTTATGAATAAATTCATATATATGACCTACATAATTATTTTTATCTAGTGTTTTAATATCAAAATATGCTGTTCTAATACCTAAATAAGTAATACCAAAGCTATATAAATTATCTTTAATAGTATATTTCAATTGATTAGCTTCACCAATTTTTATTTTACATACTTTTTCATTTGTCTTAATATTATTGCTTAATGAAATATTAATATTTTGTTCTCCAAATAATGGTACATTTCCTTTATAATCTATTGAATAACTAATAATGTTATTACTATATTTAATAGTTATAGTATATATACCATCTTTATGCGTAAAATCAGCAGTATCACTTGGGTTTTCATCTAGATAACGTTCAAATAAAACTACTGAAGTTTTACCTAAAGATTCAACAATATTTAGAATATCATAAAATCTCTTAGATTGTCTTAGATTATCACTAACCATTGACCATTGTTCACCAAAACCACCATCAACAATCTTTTCTACATTAACAAAGTTTGTATAATCATGGTTTACTTTGTCTTCAGTTGTTAGGTTTGCTTTGTAATCATAACGCATAGTATCAGGTATTAAATTATATGGGTTTTGATTGTAACTAGTTAGTAATGATTTTAAATAATTAAGAATAGGTACATTTTCATTATATTTAGCATATAATGTAATATCAGATGTCATTTTTAATGGTAGTGTAACTTTTTCTTTTAATTCAGGATCAGTACACCAACAAACAAAACGATAACCTTTTTTAGTTGGTGTGTATAATTCATTAACTACTTCACCGTATTTTTTAGTTAGTTTATCATCACCAGTACCACCATTTAAATCAAATGTTATTGTATATGACTTTGGTGTTTCACTTACTATTGCATAGTATTTAGCGTCACCAGTAACTTTAGGAAGACTAACTAACACTTCTCCACCAATAGTAGAAGAAAAACCTAACACTTTGTAATCAGTAGACGGTGTATCTTCCTTAGTATAGTTATAACTTGGAATAGTACCATATTGAAACTTTTCTTTACTTAGTAAATTACCTATTTCATCATAGAAAGATATTTCATATTGTCTTTTTTCTTCCTTGAATTTCGCAACATATTGCATATCTTTAGTAACTTTACCTAAGGCTGGCTCCCAAGATTCAAATGTATAACTGAATTCAGAAGTTGATGCTTTAGTAGGTGTCTTACCATCATAACTTGCGGTATCATTTTCTTTAACGGTATCAGTCTCAACGACTTCACCATCAACTATGAATTCAACCTTATATTTATTTTCTGGCTTTGGTGTTGGTTTTTCTTCAGGGGTTGGATCACTAACTTCAGGACCATCTGGTGTTGTAGGTGACTCACTATTACCACTACAAGATGTGAAAGTAACAGCTAATAATAATGATAATAAGGATAATGTAATACTTTTTAATTTCATACTACACCTCTAGCTTATTCAGTTATAAATTGATTTTTAGTATCTATAGGTTTGATTCTAGATTCTAGATAAGTGCATAATCCATGAGGATCTTTTATGTTAGATAAAGTAATATCACCTTTACCAACTAAATTGATATGCACTGTACCATATCCAAATATTGAACCTGATGCTGTTGTATCAACACTAACACCAATAATTTGTGTTAGAACTATAGTTTTACTATCTTTTTGGATAACACCTTTCTTCATTACCACTCTATCTTGGTAGAAAATATATCTTGTATATTTTGCTTGTACTAGTTTAACAATAAAATATAATGGATAGATAATTGTCCAACATAATAGAATTAATAGAATAATTCTTGATGCCGTAGCAGCTTTTTCAGTAACTACATACTCTTCATTCATAATTTAAAACTCCTTTGATTTAATATTTGTAAGTTAATTTACAATTATATTATAGACTTAACAGAAACAATATAATAGGACATTTTATGTCCTATTATTTGTCTCCTTCAGGAAGGCATCAACTAAGTCTACATCAAATCTAAGAGAAATTTCTTAAAGAATAGATAAACGATCAATTCCAGTACTAATCCACCTACGTATAGTACGTTCATCTCTTTCTAGAAGTATGGCGGCCCTTTCTTGGGTAATTCCCTTTTCTTTGAGTAAACGTTTAAAATTTTTCCCTGCTAATATAGCTAGTGAATCATTTTTCATACTTACCCTCCAAACGTTATATCTATATTAATTATATAAATATTTTATACTTATTGTTAGGGTGCAAAATGTCCTGATATAAATAAAAAAACTACTCACTTTTTCAAGAGAGTAGTAATTGGGTCAATATTAAATGCAGAAGCAATTTCTTCAATTATACTTAGCTTATCGATACCATCTTTAAGCCAACGACGTAAAGTCCTTTCCTCGACATGAAGTATCATGGCAGCTTCAGTTTGAGTAAGTTGTCTCTGCTTCAATAGACACCTAAAATTATAAGCGGCAATCATCTTATAATCGTACATGTCACATCCTCCTTTGCCGAGGATAAACCTTAAATGCTCCGGACTTTGTGACAATATTATTATAACAAATTATTTATAACTGTCAAATTGTTCTTTAGATATTTCATGATTTTCATTAAAGTATCCAATATATGGTACTGCTTCATGATAACCTAGCTTATAGAATCTAAAGAAAATATAGCCTACGATAGGAAATATAAAACATAATATTATATTTAAAAAGCCTAGAAATTTAAAAATATCACTTTCAATAGCCAATGGAGTTGCTATAAAATAAACTAATGACATAATATAGATAAAAGATATTATTAAAGTTGCATTAGAGAAGTAAAACTTACCGTTAGATATTAACCATAGTTTAGTCTTTTTAATATGTTTAGGCATAATTATAAGATATAGGCCATAGATAAAAAATAAAAGTTGAATGAACATATTAAAATAAGTTACATTTTTAAAACCATTATTGACTGATAAAATAAAAAAATAAAGACTATAGCCCAAAATAGTAGTTAAAATAGTCAAGATAATAAAAGCAAGTTTCCAAGCTTTAAACTGTTCATCATCTAAAATTGTTTTAACTTCCTTTGGCTTAGTAGTTAGTAGTCTACCAATTCTATTGCAATTTTCAACAATTTCTCTATGTCTTATCTCCTTTAATTTAGGTTCTAATATAATATCTAGTTTTTCATTTATTTCATTAACAGTTTTATTAGTATCATCACTTTGAACTAATGTATTATAGATCGACTCTAAATAAGATTCATCTATTCTTGGAATAGTAAATTTATAATATAATGCTATTTTATAAACCAATGAGTACAATACATTATAGTATTTAACAACTAATTCAAAGCTAATATCTTTTTCTGTGCTATGTTTATGCTTATTTAATTTTTGTGCATAATCTAGAATTTTATTTATTAATAAATCATTCATTTTTAATTCATTAGAAAAATAATCTCTATATTTATTAATAATTGTATAAGTAGAACCAGTCATTTTTTCACCAAATCGGTCCAGTATACATTTTTTTAATATATTCTCAATAAGTGAATTATAGACATCAAAAAATGAATTACTAGCACTTTTAATAGTATCTAGAAGTGTATAATATCTTTTATTTAGATTTTCATCTTGTAAAAACATTAATAAGTTATCCATAATTAAACTCCCATAGTTAATCTAAATAAATTATAACATAATTATAAACTCAATGTACATAATAAAAGCTTTTATACCAATTATGATATAAAAGCTTATATATTATTTACGTTTCTTTTTAATAATAATTAATATGGTAGTTAATATAACTAGAACTAAAGATAATGGGATTACGGTTATAAGTATTATATTAGTTCTATTTAAATTATTATCTGCAGGGGTAGGTTCAAGTGGTTTGTTTGGTTCAGGGTTAGGAATATCTGGTTTCTCGGGTTCAGGAGTAATTACATCATTTATTTTAAATTCTATAACTTGACTAGTAAAACCATCGTAATTATCAGTTTCTAAAACTATAGCTTTTAAGTAATATATTCCTGGTGTAGTTGGTTTATCTATCTCTTTTAAACAGTTTATATCACTATAATATTTATAAATAATATCACCAAAATCTGATTTAGCAGTAGGAGTGCCATTTATGATTTCAAAATTAGTTATATTATTATTAGCTTTAGTAATAGTAAATGTCTTATTGATAGTACCATCATAATTATTAATACCAGTAATAGTAATAGTAGCATTACCAACATTAATATTATTGCTATATGTGACTTTATAATCAATATCTAGGTTAAGTTCTTTACCATTAAGAATTACTGTAACTCTAGGTTTAATTTCATTAGAAGTGTACTTATAACTGTTATTATAAGTAATAATACTATCATTAATATTTCGTTTAGTTATCGTAAATGTAGTAGACTTAGTACACTATATTTACCCATACCTTTGATTGTTATTGTAGCGATTCCTGCATTTATATTATTATCATAGGTTAGACTATAATCTAAAGTTTCTAATAATTTTTTATTATTATAAGTAACCTCTACCTTAGGATTAATATTATTACCAGTATATATAAATGAACTATTAGTAATCACTACATTAGCGTCATTTATATTTATTTTAGGAATAGTAGTTTCTGTTTTATTTACTATTATTTCATAAAATGTTCTACGATAGTATTTAGCATCCTCAGCTTTATAATCTATGTAGTTCCATTTATTTTCACCAACAACTAGCTTATCATTCGGATATACAAAAACCCATCCAGTAGGTAATGTGATATCATTATAAGTAGAAGAACTAGAGTCTGTAGTTATCTTAATTGTTTTGTAATCAATTTCCTCACCTAATATAGTAGTGTCTATAAAACCAATATAAAGTGGGAAGGTTATCTTTAGGATCATTATTTTTTGTGATATATGCATGTTTTAATTCACTAAAATCTAAACTACGTAGTGGGTTATCATATAGTCCTTCACGTAATATACTTGTTTCTGATGCTGCCATAGTAGCATATGACCAACAAGTATCACGCAAATATTGTCTTTGGTTTTTAACAAATGTTACTATATCATACTTTCTACTATCATAACTTTTTAATGAAGCAATATTATTTGTATTTCTTAGTTCTTTTAGAGTTTCTGGTTATCTATCAAGTAAAGCATCTACTTTAGGATTAGCAGAAAGACCAATCGTTGGTACTATTATAGTTGTAAGTAAAGTTAAAATTAATATTTTCAAGTTCTCTAAACCAACTTTCTTTATATATTAGTTTTATTAAACATAATTAAAATATATTTACAATATAATAACATTCATAAATTTTTAATATATATATCTATTATTTACATATTATTTATAATTAATATAAATTTATTAGTAGTGTATATTTTATGAATCAATAATATTAAATGGATTATTTTATGAAAATAAGCTATAATATTTGTGGAGAGCATAGTAGACTACGAGGTACAAAATGATAATAGCTTTAGTTATTACATACATATTACTAATTTTATTAGTAATATTTTTAGAAAGAAAAACTCCATCACAAGCATGGTTTTGGGTTGTAGTTACTATTTGTATACCATATGTTGGTATAGTATTATACCTAATATTTGGTACAACATTACCGATTAAAATTACAAGTTATATGCGTAAACGTAGATTAAGTAAAGATTATAAAGGACCTAAAGAAGAACCTATAACTTTCAACCTTGATATTCGTGATGTAGATAAAGAAGTAATGCAATTTAATTATACTTATAATAATAGTAGACCAACTTTTTATAATGATTCTACTGTTTATACTAATGGATATTCACACTATGAAGCATTATTTAATGATATTGAAAATGCTAAAGAGGCAATATATGTATTATTTTACACAATTCATAATGATGATGTAGGACATAAGTTTGTTGAAGCTTTAACTAAGAAAGCTAATGAAGGAGTTAAAGTTTTATTAATGTGTGACTTTGTTGCTAATATACCATCACCACCTAAAATGTTTAAACCACTAAAAAAAGCAGGTGGTAAGGTAGTTAGAATTAAACCTTTCTTAACACATTATAGAAGCCATCGTAAACTAGTTATTATTGATCATGAAATAAGTTATATAGGTGGTATGAATATTGGTAATAAATATATAAGTAAAAATAAAAAGAAGAGTCCTTGGCGTGATACTCAAGTTAGACTAACAGGTATGGCAAGTATTGAATTAGAAAAATATTATTTTACTGACTTTTTTTGTTCTATAAGAAGAAAGAAAATACCATACTATTTAGACTATGTTGATTCTATAAAATATAAGAAATATGAACCTAATAATAATATATGTCAATTTGTAGTTGGTGGTGTAGATACTAATAAAGAAGCTATTAAAATGACTTATTTAAGTATGATTCGTAGTGCTAAAAAGTGTATTAAGATTCAAAGTCCATATTTTGTACCTGATGAGTCTATACTAAATGCTTTAAAAACGGCAGTAGCTAGTGGTGTTACTGTAGAATTTATGCTTCCAGCACGTAAATCTAGTTTCTTTTTAGATCCAGTAACTACATATTATATTGGTGAACTTTTAAAGTATGGTGCTAAAGTATATAAGTATGATGGCTATGTACATGCTAAAACGATGATTATAGATGATGAACTATGTTGTATTGGTTCTGTTAATATGGATATTAGAAGTATGAGTGTCGATGATGAAATATGTGGTGTATTCTTTAATAATGAATTTGTTAATGAATATCAAAACATATATGATGATGATAAAACTCAATGTATTACTTATACTTATGATGAATTTTCAAATAGAAGCAAATGGGAAAAAGTACAAGAAGAATTCTTCAGATTATTTTCTCAATTATTGTAAAATATTAGTCCTGTTTAGCTCAGGACTTTTTTTGTATATTATGTGAAAGTATGAGTATATTACTTTAAAAAATATATAATAAAATGATAAAATAAATTATAATTTTTAGAGAGGATAGAAATATATGAAGAAACTTTTTTCTTTTGTATTACTAGCAGTATTAACTACTTTATCAGTAGTTGGTATTAGTGTTAATGCTAGTAAAGAATTAAAACAAATTGATAGTTATTACTATAATCAATTATTAACTGAAAACTCTAAGAGAATATATCAAGCATTAGATGATATTAGAGTGGAAGATAAGTTCAAGACTGGTACTTATACTTTAGATTTAGTTAGTGGTGGTTATTTAGAAAATAGAGCTTATGACTCTACTTTAATGAATGATTTTGCTATGGCTAGAGATAGCTTTAGATTTGATCATCCTGAATTATTCTATGTAGATTTTGATAAGATTTCTATTCGTCAAACACAAAATGCTACAAATTATCGAATTAATTTAGGTGTTGGTAGAAGTACTGATTATTTTAGCGATGGTTTTAATACTGTAAATGTCAATGAAGCTATTGATAAAACTAATTCTAAAGTAGATGAAATTATTAATAAAACTAAGGAAATTACTAAAAAGAAAGATATCTTAAGTGTAGTATATAAAGAAGTTATTAAGAGTGCTACTTATAAATTAGAAGAGAATGCAACTCTTGATAATAAATATCATGTACGTTCTAGTTATGGTACTTTAGTTAGAGGTGAAGCTTTATGTGAAGGTTTTGCGAAAACTACTAAAGTTATTTTAGATAAATTAGGATTTAACAATGTCTTAGTACAAGGATCATACTTATATGAAGATAGAACAGAATTACATATGTGGAATTATGTTCAAATGGAAGATAATCGTTGGTATTTATTAGATACTACTATGGATAATGGTTTAGATGATAATGGTGGTTCTACAGAATATTTTTTAAAGTCTAATAAGGATAAGGTTAGTACTGAATATGTAGCTGATGGTGTAGTTAGTGCATCTAGTGGTAGTACTATGTTTGAACTTAATTATCCTTGTTTATCTATAGTACCTTATAGTGATAAAATCAATCCATTTACTGTTACAATTGAAGGTGATAAGCAATATGTAAGTTATAACAATATGGGTTTAGCTAAAGCTATGGAACAAGGTAAATATATTGTTTATACATTTGATTCAACTTTAAAAGGTGATTGGTATTATGTTTCTCATTCTTTTGCGTTTACTGCAATGGGACAAGGTAACACTGACTTTAAATTATCAGATATAGATGAACCAACAAGATTTGATATGACTTTATTAGGTGATTTTGAGTATGTATATGCTGTAACTGATATTAAACCAAAACATACATTTGAAGATGTATTAAGTGGTAAAATTAAAAATCCGAATGAGGCTTATAAATATAATGGTAATATAGAAGGCTTAAGTGACTTTAGTAATTTAGTAGGTAATAAACCTGTAGCTAAAGCTAGTCCGTATCCTACTAATAAAACACCTAATGGTGTTTCATTAGAAGAAGAAAAAGAATATACTGTTTCTGTTACTTATAGTGAAGATTTAACAAAAATCTATTCTGATAAACCTGTTACTGTAAAAGGTGAATATATTGATGGTGAAGTTGAAGTTAGAAATGTTAAATTTGATGAAACTAAATCTAATGTAGTTACATTTACATTTACTACTAAAAAGACATTCTATCGTAGTTTAACTTATTTATTTACTTTAGAAAATGTGTTAGGTAAATCTAGTCGTCAAGCTCCAAGAGAAGTAGGATTTGTTGTTGTACATAATGTAGAGTTTGCATGTCCTAAAGTAGAAGGTGCAATTAATACAGTATATACTAACAAACCAGCACTTGTTACTGATGGTGATATGAGTGCAGAGGGTTGGACTGATAAAGATGGTAAACCTTTAGCAAGTGATTTACCATTCAAATTAGCTTTAATTGCTTCTAAACCTACAGCTAGTGAATCTACTGATATGGAGAATAAGATTACAAATACCGGTGAAGAAGTATTAAAGAGTTCTACATATAAATTAAATTTACAATTATGTAGTCAACAAGTTGCATTCTTAAAAGGCAATAAATTAAAAGTATTAATGCCATTCCCTGAAGGATATGGTCCAGAAGATAAAGGTGTAGTATTTAAAGCTTATCACTTTAAAGATGATGGAACACCTGAGTTAATTGAAAGTGTAGTTACCGAACATGGTATTATCATGTATGTTGATGCTTTTAGTCCATTTGCCATAGTTGCTGCTAAGGGTGAAAATACTAGCAAAAATGTAATGGTACAAGTTAATGGTAATGCTAGTGTAGATCATGAATACATTGCTTTAGACAATGGCTCTAAAGAAGTTACTATTACTTTAGGTAATGGTTATGCTATTGACTATGTATCATTAAATGGTAAAGTTCTAGAAGTTAATAACAATAAAGTTACTGTTAAATATGAAGATTTAAAAGATTTTGGTAATGTATTAGAAGTTAATACATTAGTTAAGTCAATACTAGATAAAGAACAAGCTGATGGTTTTGTTACTGTAGGTAAAGAAGAGCAAACAAACCCAGATAGTGGTGAAACTAAACCAGAAGAAAACAGTTCTTCTAATAATACTATGATTATTATAATTAGTGTTATTGGTGTTGTTTTAGTTATTGCTTTAGCTTTTACTGGTTTAATTATGTTTAAAAAGTCTAGAAAATAATTATTAGGGTCTCTTGGTGAGACCCTTTATAATAGGAGTTTATAATGCAAAAAATAGCCTTTATATGTGTTCATAATTCATGTAGAAGTCAAATTGCAGAAGCATTAGGAAATAAAATATTAGCCGGAAGATATGAATGTTATTCTGCAGGTACAGAAATTAAAGATAGTATTAATGAAGATGCTGTTAGGGCTTTAAACGAACTATATAATATAGATATGGTATCTAATAAACAATATTCTAAATTAATAGATAGCATTCCTAAGTGTGATATCTATGTTTCAATGGGATGTAATGTTAGTTGTCCAAATATAGAGGGTGGCTTTACATACAACTGGGGTTTAGTTGATCCTACTGGAGAAAGTGATGATGTTTTTATTAAAGTAATTAAAGAAATTGAAATAAATCTAAATGATTTGTTAGTTAATAATTAATATTTTATGTTGAGATTTGAATATATTGTGAACTTTTAAGCATTATTATATAAAAATAGTTAATCATAAGATATAATAAAGCGATTTTTTATATATAGGAGAATAAAGATGAGTAAATTTAAAAATGTTATGTTACTAGGTTTAATATCAATACTTTCATTCTCTTTAGCAAGTTGTACTGCTAAACTAGAGAAACCTAACGAAGATACAACACCTGAAGTAGGTGAACCTAGTATACCGGACAAACCTACTAATCCCGATAAACCTACAGAACCTGATGTACCTGTAATTCCACCAGTAACACCAGAAGAGCCTGAGGTTAACCTAAGTGATTATTATTTATATTTATCAGATATTGGTTATATAAAAGATAATACTTTATCATATACTAAATATGATGTTATACGAGTTGATAGTGGTATTGATGGTCGAGATATGACTTTAAAAGTAGATGATGAAAATGTTGTTTATTATAAAGGATTTGGTGCACATGCTGAATCACAATTAGCTTTTGATATCACTGATTATAAAGGCAAATACCCAGTCCTATATGCTAAGCTAGGTGTAGATGCTAGTAGAAATGGTAATGGTGACGTAAGTTTTATTATATCTGGTAGTAATAATAAAACTGACTGGACTAAGATAGAAGAAATCAGTCATATAACATCTAAAGATAATGCATATACTTTAAAAGTAAATGTAAGTGATTATAATTATATTAAGATATTCTCAGGGACAAATGGGGTAAATCATGCAGACCATAGTATAATTGCTGATGCTAGATTAGTTAAAGAAGACTATAATTATAGTTTAGATAATTATGATAAATTAAGTACTTTGGAAGAATATGATAATTACTTACGTAAATATGATCATAACGAAAATGTTATTAATCATAGAGATATAATATACAAAAGAGAGTTTGTAAATAGACTAGGTAATATAAATAATATTTCTAATTTAATTAGATCTAGTCAAGAAATGAAGGATACTTTTGATTTTATTTTAAAAGATGATAATTTAACTTTATTAATAGAATCTGGAGAAAGTCTATACTTTAATAATGTTATAAAAACATTATCTAAGTTATATAATACGTTTAAAGATGACCTTAATAGTAATGAAGGATATACTTATAAGAAAATAATGATAGCTTTAGCTGTAGCATATTCTTCAGATAGATATGCATCAACATTACAATTTGGTATACCATTACCATCTTATGACGTATTAGTAAGATATGAATTAATTAAAAAATTATATGATGATAATAAATTTTTAAATAAAGAACAATTTAAAAATTATAATATGGAATTATTACGTATGGTAGTAAATATAGCTTTACCTAATGATGAAGTATTATGGTTAAGAGGATATTCAGAAAAGAGATATCCTAAATTAAATGAAAGATTAGATATTTATAAACATATGCCATATAGACATCCATTACCTAATATGATGATAGATGATTATTTTGATATAGCTAATAAAGACAAATATAATAATAAATATTATCTAAGTGAATATGGTGTAAAATACGGTTTAAATGACGATGGATCAAAAACACCAAGAATGTGGATGAGGATGGAGGCTGGTGGTATTTGTTGGAACGTAGCCCGTTTAGGACAAGATTTAAACAAAGTTCATGGTGTTCCAGCTATTGGAACATACCAACCAGGTCATGAAGCTTACTTTACTTATCAAGAAAATGATAAAGGTGAAGGATATTGGAACTTAATGAATGATGTATCTAGTTGGGGTGGTAGTTATACACATACAGGTAGTGGTGGTAACTACTATCGTATGCTACTAGGTTGGAGTCATCTACCACTTGCATTAGGTATGAATCAAGATTTGACTATTAATTATAGTAGTAAATATAATTCTAGTTATATAGCTTTAGCTCAAGATGCTTTAAATCATTATGATAAGTTCACTGAATCTATGAGTTATATTTATTTATCTAATAGTTATACTGATATTAAAACTAAAGAAGATTTATATAATGAAGCTATTAAAACATTAGATATTAATTTCTTAGCATATACTAAGTTATTAGAAGTATATAAAAAGAATAATGTAGATAGTAAAAAATGGTTAGAATTAGGTAAAATGGCAGCTAAGTCATTCAAATTCCATCCAGAAGCTGTTGTAGATATCTTAAACTTCATTTTACCTAATTTAACAAATACTGATAAGTTTGATTTAATTGGTATTAAGAATGAAGTATTAATTAATGCTAAAAACGTAACAAGTAATGATACAGTGCACCATGTACAATGTAAGAAGTTGGGTGAACACTTCTTAGGTAAAGAAGTAGTTCCGTTAGCGAGTTTCTCATTTGATGGAGTTAATGCTAATACTATTGTTATAAATGATTATTATAAGGATTATAATTTCCAATTAGGTTATAGTTTTGATGGTGGTAAAACTTGGAAAGAAACAAGTGATAGAAAAATCTTATTAACTGAAGAAGACATTAAACTAATTGGTACTGAGTTTGGTATTTGGGTTAAAATAATGGGTTCTTCAAGTATTCATAAGATTGAAATTAAACCAGGTAGAGATGTAGAAAATAATAAAGTTAGCATAAATGATCTAGAAAATAGATTAACAGGTGATACAAACCATTTAGAATACTCATTTGATCAAATAAATTGGAAGTTATATGATAATAAAGTTAGATTTAATGGTAATGTAACTGTGTATGTTCGTTATCGTCCTTATAGTCAATACTTATATGGTAATCCTAAAGCATTTAAGTTTAATACTGATTCTACCGATAATAACTTTAAATATATTAATCTAGAAAATATTAGTTTAGTAAGTGTGGGTACTCCTTCACAAAATGGTAATGACGCTAAAAACATGCTAGATGGTAGTAATTTTACTGAGTGGAGAACACAAACTAATATTTATGCTAAAGACAAAGCTTTTATAGTGAAGTTCGATAAAGTTAGAAAGATAAGTAAAATCACATATGATCCAACAACTCAAAATGGTCGTATAAGAGATGTCGAGATTTATATAAGCACTGATAATAGTAGGTGGGAATTAGTAGGTAAAGCTACTAATTGGGGTAATAACTTCGATAGAAAACAAGTTATTATAAATAATCCTAAAGAGGCATTATATATGAAGATATTACCCACTCATACTTATGCCATAAAAAAAGAAGAAGAAAATAAATTTGTTAGTGGTAAGAGATTTGATTTCTTCGAAAAAATTTAATAATACTAAGACAATCTTTAATCAGATTGTCTTTTTTCTACGAAAGTATTGAAACCCATATTTTTTTATTTAAAAATGCTTGTTATACATTAAAAATAGATCTTATTAAAATAGATAATATAGATTAACAAGTTAATATTTGCTTCGTTGTTATAAATCATATTACAAATATGCTTAAAGACCAATTAGAAAAGAATCCAATTGTACTAGAAGATGCATTTTCTAAGTAAACTATGACGATGATAGTTTATTTAAGGTTTACTAACGGATATATCACTTTAGGAGCTTGGAAACTATCTGATATGTTCTATTTAAAAGCTATTGAAATTATTTCAAGAAGCTTAAGAGATGCAGTTAATAATACACCTAAGGGACGTGAAGATATGGCTTTAGGTTAATATGTTGCTAGTATGGGTTTCAGTAATATAGGTCTAGGTTTAGTACATTCTATGGCTCACCCATTAGGTGCATTATATGATACAACTCATGGTGTTGCTAACACTATTATTTTACCTACAGTTATGGAATATAACCAAGATTTTACTGGTGATAAGTATAAGTACATTGCACAAGCTATGGGTGTTAATACTACTAATATGACTCAAGCTGATCATAGAAAAGCAGCTATCAATGCTGTTAAGAAGTTATCTCAAGATGTAGGAATTCCTGCAGATTTAAAAGCTATTATTAAATTAGAAGATGTTGATTTCTTATCTGAATCAGCTTTAAATGATGCATGCTGTCCAGGTAATCCACGTCCTACTAGTTTAGAAGATATTAAAAAGTTATATTTATCTTTAATTTTATCTATAATATATTAAAAAATAGTCTACTATAACAAATGAGCTATTGTAGACTATTTTTGTGTTAATGAATTATTTATATGTATAAAATCAACAAAAAGTCAAAGAAGGTGACTGTAAATTCATCATTAAATTATAAAATTACCTCAAAAAAAATAAAGAGTATAAATACTCTTTATTTTAGTAAGTTTATGAAAAATCTATATAAACAAAAAAATGGAGGCCCCGATCGCAATAACCAAATATTATTATAAAATAATAATTTGTGTTTTTTCTCACCATTATTTTTTAAAAAATGTAAACAAAAAAAATTAAAAACTATTTTTTCACTCTTAATATAAAATTTTCTAATTTAAATGAATGTGGATTTTGTTTTTGAGTCACATTCTACGCTTTTATTGTATCATTTTTAGGTTTGTTAATCAATGTTTTTGTTTTAATTGGAATAACTTTACGATTTTCTGCCTTTTACTATTTTTCGTTTTTATACATTAATAATAGTGATAATTAAGGAAAAAAGGAGTTAGAAAATGAAAATAAAAGACCTTAATATTCTAGATATTGCAAATGAATTACTAGTGTTAAAGAAAAGTGGTAATAATTATTTTGCTAATTGTCCACATCATTCAGATACTACACCGAGCTTATCAATTAACCCAGATAAAAATATTTGGAAATGTTTTTCTTGTGGGGCAAGTGGTGGTGTAATAGAGTTAATTATGTTTGTAAAAAATATAAGTTATAAACAAGCTTTATTATATTTAGCTGAAAAATATCAAATAAAATTAAACGATAACTGTTCAGAATATATGAAAAAAAGAGATGAAATTAATCTTATTCATTCTCATTTTAAAAGAATTTTATCACACACAAATTGTAAAGATGAATTAGAATTTCTTAAAAATAGAGGTGTTAATGAGAAAGATTTTGAAACTTTTGGTTTAGGTACTGGTACTCAATATGAAAATGTTTTAAAAGCTATTAAAGAAAAAAACTATTTAGAATTTAAAACTGACTTGCCTTTTCAATTTGAAAGAAACAATAAATGTTTATTTAATAGACGTATTGTTATGCCTGTTGAAGATGAATATGGAGTTGCTAATTTTGTTGGTAGAAGTATTGAAAAAAGACCATCTTTAAGATATTTGAACGGAACTGAAAGCAGTATTTTTGGATTAAAAGCGGTAGGGAAATGCTTATTTAATTTAAAAAATGCAAGAGAAAGAATTAACAATTATAACACTTTAGTAATTGTTGAGGGACCTTTCGATGCTATTGCTTTACAAAAATTTGATAATAAAATCAGTGTTGTTTCTACTCTTGGTTGTAGACCTACTGAAGCACAAATTGACCTCATTTTAGGTTTGAGTGAAAACATAATAATATTCTATGATGGTGATGAAGCTGGTGTTGAAGCAAGTATTGAATTATATAAAAGAATAAAAGAAAAAAGTAAAAACATAAAGGTAAAAATAGTTTTAAATGAGTATGAATTAGATCCAGAAGAACTTATTTTAAAAGAAAAAAATGATGAAGTAGAAGTTGTTTCATTTTATGATTTTGTACTTAGAAATGAATTAATTGAGTCTAATTTAAAGAGTAATATAGTATTTGAAAATTTAATTTATGAGAATGTAAAAACTATTTCAGATGTTCTTTTAAAACTAAGTGACACATTATATTTAGACTATAATTTAGTAGTAAAATGTTTTGAAAATTTCTTAAAAACTTTTGATTTTACTGTTAAAAGTTCATTAGAATTTAAAGAATTATATATTTTAAAATCATTATTTGAAACTGAAAAATATATTAGATTTAGGAAAATAATTAACCCAAAATCTTTTGAAAAAGATACTCAAAAAATGATTAAAATTTTAGATGATTTTTACAAAGAAAACAAAGAAATAAATCTTGAAAAAATAGTTCAAAAAATGAATGAAAAACAAAGAAAAATGTTAGAAAAAACTTTGTCTATAAAAGAAGAATATGACGTGAAAAAAGTCATATTAGAATATCTAGAAGAAAAAGAAATTTAAGAGAGATAAAGGGGAACAATGGTTTTCCCTTTTTTACGTTATTAATGAATGACTACTACGAATTAAATAACCATTAAATGACAACTTTTACATCATAACACACCAAAAAAACAACAAAAATTAACTCGATATATTTTACTAGGCACTACAAATTACTAGTTTTAGAGAGCAAAGAGCAAACTAAAACACGTGAACAAAGGGAATATAAAAATCGATTTTACTAGATAACAAAGCCAAAATAATAATTTATACATTATAAAAACAAATCTTCCCTTTAGTGAACGTTGATGTACTATAATCATTTTACAAAGGCTTGAAACAATACATTAATACTAGTGACATACAAAGGAGGTTAAGAGTATGAACAAATTAAATATAAAATCAAAAAGCATAGGTGTAACTGAATATATGGAAGAATATGCAATAAAAAAACTTAGTAAAATCAAGAGTGAAATAGGATACCTAGACATCTCATTATGTAGTAGTAAAACTAAGTTTAAAATCACATTTGAAACACCGCAAATCAGAATCACAAAAAAGGGTGATGACTTCTATGATTTAATCACAAAAATTTCCAAAGTAGCAGTACAAAAAGAACAAGAAAAAGAAGAAAAAATCAAGTCAAAGAAAATCAAAGAAAACAAGAAAACAAAAGTTGAAACAGCAACTAACATTTTAGAAGAAAACTTGACAGATGAGATTAGACCAGAAGGTAGTCCAAATAAAACAAGTCAAGAACTTTATGAAGAACAAGTACAAAATGAAAATGAAAAACAAACAGAAACTCTTGAAGAAAAAATCGCAGAAGAAAACACGCTTAAGCAAGAAGAAACTCTTGAACAAGAAGTTCTTGAAGAAAACGATAAAAACCAAGAAACAGACACACCTATAGTTGAAGAAGAAAAACATATTACACAAGATTTTTCAGAACAACCAAAAGAAGAAAACTCAGTTCAAGAAACTAGTGAAGAACTAAAGGAAACAGAAGAAGAGGAGAACACTCGTGAACCAAAAGAAATAGAAGAAATCTTAATTTAAAAATCAATGATAAGTTGACAGTAAGCTAATTTGATACATTAATACAAGTGATTAAATAAAAAGAGACGATTAGCTTTAATAAAAAAAAGAATTAAGGGAGCTAATTGCTCCCGTTTTTGTTAATCGAAAATTTTAAGGAGGTGAATTAGATATGGAAGATTTTGGAATAACAATAAACAAAGCAACAACAAGGAAACTAAAAGAATTATGGTCTAGTGGAATCGGAATAAATGTCAAAACAAAAAAAGAGATGAAAAAGATAATAGACTTGTTAGAAGAAAACGGACTAATTAAAGAAGACTCAACATATAGCAGAGAAAACTTTGATTTCGAAAAGTATCGTTCAAAAACAGTATTATTATCAAACGGAGAATATACTAGTAAAAATAAAATGTTATCAACAGAAAAAGTGTATACATTCGAACAAATTAAAAATCTAGATTGTAAACAAGAAAACAAAAACTTAAAAGATATTCAAAGTGGAAACATCTTTAGATTAAAAAAAGGAACAATAGTAGTTGTACTTGGATCATATTTATTATCGACACAATTAGACTCCCCAATTCCTTTAAGTTGTTATAACAATGATTTAACACACAAATTTTTAAAATCTTTGGACATAGTAGAACAGTATAGTGGTGATGGTTCTAAGATATGGATAAAAGAATAATTACACCTTGCTTAAAACTGAATTAATCGTAGCGAGTATAAATAAAATAAAAGGAGGTAAAGAAAGCGATTAGTTCATATATAAAACTCGCACATAAAAAAATGAATAAAAGAAAAACAATAATTACAATTGCAATCTATTTAGTATGTTTAGTTGCAGTAATATTTGGCTTCCTATTTTTCTTAAGATGGGATAATCAAAGAAGATTAACAAAAGTTTATGTTGCAGTAAATGATGTAGCTAAAGGAACGGCAATGACAGAACAACTAATGAACAGTAACTTCAAGTACATAGAAGTGCCAAATAACCTAGTAGAAGGAATTGAACAAGGAGGCACAGTAGTAGTTGATGATACAGGTTTAATCGCAAACAAAAAAGCGTCAGTAGAAATTAAAAAAGGAACAACTCTAACAACATCAATGTTTATTGATAGTGATGCACATTTAAATTTAGAAGATGGATTTAAGAACCCACAAAAAATTTGGATTGATGTACCACAAGGTGGAGAACCAGTTGATAAATTCCGTAAAGAACAAGACATTACAATTTTCGGAAAATTAACAGTAAACGTAAATGGACATACACAAAGTCTATACACTACAATCTCAAATAAAATGAGAGTAAAAGACATTGAGAAAAAAGAAGATGAAACAGTATCAAGAGTTGCAGTAGTAGTAGAAAAAGATGAAGTAACAAGAATTAAACAAGCATTAGATAGTGCTGAAAAGTATTACTTCTTAAATGGTGCATTAGAACAATTACCACCTCAATTAGAAGATGAAGTAAAAAATGAAATCTTTAATAACACAGGATACTTAGATAATAGAGATTTCAGATTAAACAGAGAATTAAGAGATACTACATCATTAATCGAAACAATTACAAACATTAAAACTTTTAGTAGCAATGAAAAATATAAAGATTTAGAAACATTTGTAATTGCAAAAGAAAGTAATAGAAGTATTAATTTTACTTGGGAAGGATATTTCAATGAAGTAAAAGTAAAACATATTAACTTTGACGGAACGTATGGTCAAGCAAATAAAACATATACACAAATTGCAAATGATATTAACTATGTATCAGACCGTAGCTATAGAACATTTACTGTAGGCTTTAACTTAGAAGGATATTATGAATTAGAATTCAAAGGAAAAGAACAAGTAAAAACATCTACAGATAAAGGAACAGTAATTACAATGCAAGATAGAACATATAAATATAGATTTGTAATTGAACAACAAGAAGTAGAATATAAAACTACAGGAAATATCAGAATTAAATTTGATAAGAAAAACGAAGCTGAAAAATGGGTTTTAGGAGAAGCATTTGAAAATACAACAGGCTTATATAAACCATACTATTTAAAAATAGATGAATTAAAAGATTATAGAGAGACAATTAACTTTAATAATCATACATTAGACTTCTTAAAGAAAGGATCTACAACATACGATATTAAACAAGGAATTGGTACATTAGGTTATAAAAAAATTAATGATATCTATTTAAACTTCGGTGATAAAAAAGCAAACGTATTCTATAGTTATTTAGAACAAGGTTTATTTGATGATAAAGCAGATATTTTAATCGAAAAATATTTTACAACAAGTGAACCAGTTGAATTTAAAAATGAAAATGGTGAAATGCAAGACCCAATTAATGGTATTGAATTATTAGACCGAGGCGAGTTTGAAACATTAAAAGGAAAATTCTCTAAGAAAGAATTAATGAATATCATTAAACAATTAGACCATATTTCATTATCAAAACAAAATGAAAATGAAGATGCATATTTAAGAGCATTAACAAAACACTTCTTAATTGGAAAAGGTAATTTAGAATTAAATAAATTAGAAAAAGAAACATTAGAAAGACAATTAGAAAAAGAAATCACATTAAGCGTAACAACAGCAAAACAAACATATACATTTAATGTAGAAATTATGTTAGGAGAATAAGGAGGTAGACAATGAGAACATTTTATGTAATAACAGAAGAAAAAGAACTAGTGAAAGCATTAGAAGGGGCATTAAAAACTACAAAAGCAGAACTAGAACTTTTAGGAAATGATACATTTACAGAAGAAACAAAACAAAACATTAACTTAATGCAACCAGACTTTATAATTACAGATTATACTGAAAAACATATAGCAGAAGAAATGTTAAATTTAAGTCCACAATCAATGGTAATATTGTTATCAAATGATATGAATAGAAGTAATGATACAGTAACACAACTACAATCAAAAGGATATAGACAAATCACCACAGTAGATATGAGTATTGTTAACCCTATTTCATTAGTAGAAGAAATGCAAACAATGGAACTAAGCCAAAAAGAGGAAGAAGATGATTTTAATGTATTCACAGAAGCTTTTAATGAAAGTATTAATGAAAAAGATATCGAAAAAGTAGATGTTAAAGTTGAAGAAAGGAAAACTGAAACACAAGCACAAACACCTGAAACTAATACTGAAATAAAAGAAGATATTACTAAATCTTTAGAAGAAGAAAAACAAGAAATAAATAATCAAATGAATGTAAACTTGTCTAATGTAAGAACAAAGACAATTAGCTTGTTCAGTAAAAAAGGTGGAACAGGAAAAACATTTATTGCAAAAGAAATTGCTAATATATATTCATCAATTAAATTACCAAAAAGACTAGCGAACTCTAAAGAATTTTTAACAAGTTGTGTTGTTGATTTAGATTTTGAAAGTGGTAATTTAAGAACATCATTAGGTATTTCAAACCCTACTCCAAATATATATGTATGGATAAGTGATATTTTAGATAAAATAGAAGCAAAAGCAGATATTAATAGCATATATTTTAATCGTTTTCAAGTAATGAACTATGTACAAAAAATCGGAAAAGGTGGTAGAAACTTTGTATTAGTAAGTGGACAAGGCGGTGTTCCAATTAGAACATTGCAAAGAATGTCAGTTTTAGATCAAGACGGTGAATTATTCTCTAAAATTATAAAAATAATTATTAAATCAATTCAAAGAGTATTTGATGTAGTAGTGCTAGACTTAGAAAGTAATGTTAGTGATATTACATTTGAAGCTATGAAACATAGTGATAATATTATATACGTATTAAATAATACAGTATCAGACTTAGAAAATTTCAAAGTATTTACAGATGAAGCATCAAAATTAGAATTAGACTTAAATAAAATAGCAGTAGTAATTAATAAACTAGAAAAAGGTGTTCATTTAAACGCAAGTATGTTAGATCTTTTATCTCTTATAAAATTTAAAGATGTAGACTTTAAGACAGGTAAAAAGGTTGAAAAAGTTTTCCCATTAATTGCAGATATGCCTTATAACAAAGAAGTAATTAATAAAATGAATAACTATGAATATATAACAAATTCAAGTAGTGATGTAAAGAAGGGCATTTTAAAACTATGTGAATATTGTTTACCAATTTTCAAAGTTAAATATACAACAGCAGGTATTAAAGAATTAAATAGACTTAAGAAAATAAATGAAAAGAAAAAATCGAAAGAAAACATACAAAAAGAAAAAATGAAACAAAGGGAAATGAGAGAAAAGTTTAAAACTGAAGAAGTCAGAAAAGAAACAACTGTAGATAATGCAAATGAAAATACGCAAGAAAATAATTTTGAAAACTTGGAGAGTTATTTAAATAGTGATTTAAAGAAAGAGACATTAGAAAGCTTTAAAGAGAACTTAATTAAAAATGGTGCAAAAGTTTCAGAATTTGGCTTACCGATTATAACAAAGAAACCAAAAACAATTTCTAATAAAGTATGGAAAACATACACAAAAGAAGTAGAAAAAGATTATAAGATGCGTAAAAAAGCAAAGAAACAATAATAAAAAAAAGAGTAGATTAGAAATAGTCTGCTCTTTTACATTTAGAGATAAAAATACATTAATAAGTGTGAGGTGAAAAAAATGATAATAGGAATAATGACTTGTTTATTTATTAATTCATTGTTAATGAGTACGACTGATTTGTTTAGTCGAAAACTTTATAACACAAATAACTTAATACTACTAATCGTAGGAATATTAAACTTAATAGTAAAACCAGAATCTTGGATAATAGCACTAACAATGTTTTTATCAATTACACTTGTACTTTTAGGAATGTTTTTCTTTGGCAAAGAAGGCACAATAGGAGGAGGAGATGTAAAAATGATGGCAATTAGTATGCTTTTTTTAAATAGTGAACAAATGATATTTAACTATTTAATATTATTAAGTTTGTTTTCATTAATAGGAATAATAACAATGAGAATAAGAAAAGAAAAATTAATGAAATATGGTTTGGTAATGGCACCAGCATTAGTGTATTCATACGCACTTACAAATTTCAGTTTAATACCAAATATAGCCATTATAACAACATTTGCATTATTACAAATAACATCAATTATAGTTTATAAAATTAAAGGAGGTGGCAATAATGAAAAAGAAAAAGTTAGAGAAGAAGACGAAGAACTTGAAGACATTTTGGCATAATAATAAAGGAGAAGTGCTAGAAGCAATATTAATGATACCAGTACTCTTAACTGTATTCTTTTTATTAGCATTTCAAGTAGAACAATATAGAACTAAAAATAATATAGAAGATACAACAAAAGTAGTATCAAGACTTATAATGCAATCAAATACTTTAGAAGAAGGAATACAAAACGCAAATAACTATATAAAAACTAGAGCAGATAGTAAATATTATAATTTAGAAAAACCTGATAGTGAAAACCAAGTATTTTTTACAATAGATAATATAGATAGTCTATATGATAAAGAAAGCAAAAACACTTATAAAGATAAAGCAGTTATGAAAAGTAAATTCAGTGAAGGTGATATAGTAACTTTTCATATTAGAAGATATAGTAAAAACTGGGATAATAGATTAAATACATTTTGTTTTAAAGGAGATAAAGAAAACTGTATAACACTAACAAAAGATCACACAACAACATATCTAACAGTAATAATAAATGGAGGTGCTAACTCGTGAGAAAATTAAGAGATAATAAAGGTAGTGCAGTAGTAGAGACAATACTTTTAACACCGATATTAGTTTATCTGTTTTTCTTTACAGTAGTACAATTATTAAGTTTTGTATATAACGGAACAGCATACGAAAATGCAAAAGTATATATAACAGAATTTGAAACATCTAGAACATTAGAAGAAGGACTAAATAAACTAGCATTTAATCAAGCAGATAATGATTTGGAAATAATAACAATTACAATACAAGAAAAAGAAAATACAGAAGCAACTATAACACTAGAATTTAGTGAAGATACAAAAGAAAATGTAACAAGCTTTAAAGATTATACAACAGTAGAATATGAAACTAATGAAAAAGGTGAAAAAGTAGTTAAAAGTGCAAAGTTTAATTATGAAACATATAAAATTAATAATGCAAACATATTAGAAACAGCAAATATGAAATGGAAAAGAGGAAATATAATCACAATAGAAACTAGACAAAATGTACTAGGAAGTATTGGAGAGTTTGCAAACTTTGAATTAAAAGTGGGCAGTGAAAAACCATTAAAAATACATATATTTCCAAATGATACAATTATAGTTAAAAACACAGGAATTATCGAAAGTGAATTAGGAGGTGTACAATGAGAAAATTATTAAAAAATGAAATGGGAAATGCAGTAGTAATAATCATATTAATTATACCAACAATAATAGCCATTACATTTGGTTTTAGTTATAGAAAACTCTTTGAAACTAGCCACGAGAAAAGAATAATTAACATAGTAAATAACTCACTATATTATGCATCTGAAAATTATGGTAATGTAAGCTTAGATAAAAATGGACTAAATTACTGTTCATTTAGTGAAGTAGATATATTTGGGAAAAAACTAGAAGAAAATCAAACAGTAGTTAATAGTAATTCTTTCACAAAAACAGAAAATGACTGTTTTTATAATGATTTTTATGAAACATTTACAAGAATAGATGGATATCATAAAGATAGATGGTACTTTGAGATGGCAATTATCAGTAATACAGATAAAGAAATAGAAAAGAATAAATCAGAGTTTAATAGTTATATTGAAATAACAGTACATATAGAAATCCCAAAAAAATATGACGTAGATCATTTTGGAAGAGTTACAACAAATGAAAAGACAGGTTGGTATTTGGAACAAGAAGAAGTATATAATGTATTAGAAGAACATAACTTTTCAAAAATTGACATTAAAAAATTAGGTAGTGCAGTGTAAGGAGTTTTATGAAAAAGATTATAATAAGTACGATGATACTTTTTACAATGTTTACAATATTTTCATTTAAAGTAAATAAAGAAATATGTAGTGCTAATACTAACTTGTCAAATTATATAAATACAAATAAAGATGCAATTTTCGAAGAAGAGGTAGAACTAGCACCGCTATATGAAGCAGATAAATATGTAGTAGGTGTTAATTCACCACTATTAAACGAGAGTGAGCTAACTATAAATAGAAGAGTAGAAAAAAACTTTTTGGTTAGAGTTAATGGTGAGTATTATGACACGTCATTTAAATTAAAAGAGGGAATTAATAATATAGAGATTAGAAGAGCAGAAATGAAAGATAATACATTTACACCAACAAAAGAAATACTAGAAAAGTTCAATATATTAGTAGAAAAAGAAAATGAAACAAAAATAGAAGTATTCTATGAGCATTTTGAAACAAAAGAAGAAATGTATAATGAAATATATAATAAAACTAATAAAAGTTTAGAATTAAAAAAATATGAAAAACGAATAAAAGAAGCATATAGGGCATTTGAGATAGCAAGAAATGAGAGCGATAATTATTATGATTCTAAATTAGATGTTAATATTACATTTAAAGAAAACAATAATAAATATAACATAAAATTATTGTCAGCAAAAAATAGTATTTATGATAACGATAAAATAACAGATATAAACGAGTTAATTAATGATAAGTATTTAAATGTAGCCTACGATTTTAAAAATGTAGAAGAAAAATTGAGAGGTGAAAAAATAAAATATGAAGATTTAGAAAAAAACATAATAAAAGTTAAAGGAAATAAAAACCAAACATTTGGAATAGAAGTAGTAAATGAAGTTAATTTCCCACAAAATGTATATTATTCAAACCCAGTAGAAAAAGTAATATTAGAATATAGGATAGTAGATTTGGTATATGGAGATGTATATGAATATATGCAAACAATAAACTTCTTCCATCATCAAAAATATAAAGAAAAATACATTACAAAACTAAAAGAAAAGAATACAACATTAGAAGTATATAAAGAATATAATGATCCAAATAATTTCATAGAAGAAATAGAAAGTTATATAAACTTAGAAAACAGTAGAGAACCACTCTATTTAGCCGTTAAAGCGCCTCTATTAACATTTTTAAAGAAACCTAATACAAATACAGTAGGAAGTGATTTAGAGAGCTTAGAAATGAAATTTGAAGCAAAATACGAAGACTCAACTACAAGTGTATCATTACCATATAAAGTATTAGATACAAAAGCACCAAAAATACTAGCAAAAACAAATATTATTGTACTAGATAAAGAAAAAGTGACATATACAGAAAACTTTAGAGTGATAGATAATTATACATTAACAAAAGATTTAGAAACTACATATAAAAAAATAGAAGAAGATAAATATGGTGGAATAATCAGAGTAAGTGTAAAAGATAAGAGTGGCAATTTAACAGTATCTGAAATTCCATTTAGATATAAAACAACAGTGAATTTTTTCCGAAAAATAATGTATGATTATAGCGAAACTATTAAAAATATGTTCTTGTAAAGGAGGTAAGAGATGAAAATATTAAGAGAGATGAACATAGATGATTTAAACAAAAAAATAAGAGCAAAAGGATATGTAAGAGCAAGAGTTGTGAAAAAAAGTCAATATGACTGTAGTGAAGACACAATATTTGTAATGGTAAATGAACAAAATGGTGTCTATAATAACTTAGAGATATTAAGTGATGCAATAGGACAAACAGTAACTAAAGCTTATTGGAAAGATGAAGAAAAAGTATTATTAGAAGTAGAAAGTAAATTTAATTTAATCTAAAAAAACAAAAAAACCGCCTAACAAACTGGCGGTCTTTTACATTCTAAAAACTCAAATACTTCATTTAAATATTTATAAAAAGATGGAGTTTCAGCTGCGAAAGTAGAATAAGTATCCTCAACATTATGAACAGTATCGTCTAATAATAACAATAAACGAGGATATATATCTTTATCTAACGGAAAATCAACTAACACACGATATAAACATTCAAGCGACATAGTGATGATAAAGAATTCAGTTTGTTCTTTACCAACTTTCTTTTCTTTTAAATAATCTAAAGATTTTTCAAGTAAAATATTTAAGGCTTGTTTGTAAACACTAGTAAAATATTCAGGTAAAATAGCCTCAAATTCATTAAATTCTAAATAAGAATATAAAAAGTCATATAAGTGAGTTTTAGATTTGTAATACATAATGTCCTCCTTGTTTAATACTAGCCTTGCAACTATATTATATCACTAAAGATATCTACTTTTAAATATTTTAACTCGATTTTTCAAATATTTTTACAAAAT
>SAMEA103957793__coassemble_105_pt1 | contig 36041 bp, 34 predicted proteins | sample SAMEA103957793__metabat2_high_PE_005 | metagenome-assembled genome bin SAMEA103957793 (sample SAMEA103957793) | gut metagenome | biome: gut; material: feces | host: Canis lupus familiaris | collected 2014 | reverse complement strand
TACTTAATTATATTATTTTAAGTTTCTAGTCTCACATCATTGATTAATTAACATATTTAAAAATTATTCTTTTGTTATTTTACTTAAAATATCATTACATGCAACCTTAGCACTACTAATAGCGTTAACTACTGTACTAGCACCTAATGTAATATCACCAACGGCATATAGGTTAGGAATATTGGTTAAATTATTATCATCTGTTACAACATAATTTGAATTAGTATTAACATTTATAAATTCATTTTCTAAAGGTAATTGACCTAATGCGGTAATTAAATAATCACACTCTAATGTTATAAATTCATTAGTTCCAACTGGTGTATGTCTTCCTCTTTCATCTGGTTCACCTAAAATTGTTTTTTCAAACTTAACTTTCAAACCTCTAGAGTTTTCTGTAATAGAATCTGGTTTTAGTAAATAATTAATAGTTACACCATTATTTATACATTCATTAAGTTCCATAGGTGTGCAAGGAGCTTCTTCTTGTGATCTTCTATAACAAATGGTAGTATTTACGTCTAAATGTCTTAATGCATTTGCCGCATCACACGCTACATTACCTAAACCTAAAACAATAGCTTTACCATTAATTTTATATTTTTCTTTATATCCTAATTTACGGGCTAAATTATAATCTTTTAAAAAACTAATAGCATCAATAATTCTATCACTTTCTTTAAAATCTAGTGTTCTAGACTTTGATAAACCACATGCTAAAATTGCATAGTCAAAAGTTTTAGTTAACTCTAATAATTTACCTTCATCTACTTTAGTATTTTTTATAATATTAACATTTAATTTAACTAATGTATTTATAATTTCTTCTACAAATTCATAAGGTAATCTACTAGAAGGTATACCATCAGTTAATATACCACCTAAATAACTATTCTTTTCAAAAATTGTAACATCTAAACCATAATTCGCTAAATAAATGGCACTAAATAAGCCTGCAGGACCACTACCTATAATAGCAACCCTACCAGTTTTATCTTTATAAGAATATTCATAACGATACTTAGCTGTTAGATCTTGTTCTAACTTATAAAAAGGAATAGGTGTACCTTTTCTATTTAAAATACAATTACCATAACAATTAAACTCATGCGGACAAACTCTTGAAGTAATACTTGCTAAAGGGTTATTTTCCATTAATATTTTATAAGCAGTAACATATTCACCCTTACGACATAAATCAATAATTTTAGGTATATCAGTATTTATAGGACAACCTTTTTTACAAAAAGGGTTTTGACATATTAAACACTTTTGAAATACTTCATCTAGTTCCATTATATAACACCTCATTTAATAAATATAAATCAGTAAGTACAATTTTGCACATTGATTCTAATACAACTGGTATTCTTAATATGATAGCTTTATCATGTCTACCCTCTATTTTTAAATCTTCTAATTTATTAGTTTTAAAATTAAATGTATTTTGATTAATACCTATTGATGGTGTTGGTCTTACCATTACATTAATTACAATATCATTACCATTACTAATACCACCATTAATACCACCGTTATTATTAGTTTTAGTAGTACCTTTAATGTCTAATAATAAATCATTAAATTCACTACCCCTTAATGATACACCATTAAAACCTGCACCAAAACTCACACCTTTTACACCACCAACACTAAAAAGAGCATGTGATAATAATGATTCGACAGAATCAAAAAATGGTTCTCCTAGACCAATAGGTGGATTTTTAATAGTTATTCTTACAACTCCACCAATAGAATCATTACTATTAGCTATAATTTCTAGTAATGGAGTAAACTTTGCTTTATCAGTTTCTCCACCCAGATTAATAATTTCACTATTAATATCAAAGTGTACTATTTTATCAGCAACAACCCCAGCAGCAACAACTCCAAGTGTCAATCTACCACTAAACATTCCACCACCACGATAATCATTAAATCCACCATACTTATTATTTGCAGCAAAGTCAGAATGACCTGGTCTAAAGTGATAACTCAAATTAGAATAATCCTTAGAATTAATATTATTATTTTTAAATTCTAATAAGATTGGTGCACCTGTTGTATAATTATTAAAAACGCCACTTTTAATAATTATAGTATCATCTTCAACTCTAGTTGTGCCATAAGTTTTAGGCTTTCTACGTTCTATAGCCTCTTTAAATGAATCTACACTTAATTTAATACCAGGCTTAACGCCATCTAATAAAACACCAAGAGAATCACCATGGCTTTCACCATAAACACTAACTCTAAATAAACGACCAAAACTATTCAAATAATTCACCAACTCTCTTATATAAGTTTTTATCAATATCAATATCTAAAAATAATTTATCTGCCTCTAAAGCTTGAGAAATAAGCATTATTAAGCCATTATATCCATTTTTAGCACACATTAATAAATGTGTTTGTTTAGGATTATATATTAAATCTATTACAATATTACTATTAAGTACTACATTAGGTTTAACTAACATTTTTCCTAAATGATTTCTATCTCCCATTGGAGTAGCATTAATTAAATAATCAATCTTTTTATCATATAAATTATCATAATTAATAACATCATCTAAACATAAATTACGTGATACTAATTTTATATTATTAGTATATTTTAAACAAACAGCTCTGCAAGTTTTAGCAGCACCACCTGTACCTAAAATATATACATAATCATCATTCTTAGGCACTATATTATAAAATTTTAATAAGTAATCAAACCCAAAATAATCAGTATTATAACCTTTTAACTTACCATTATTATTAATAATTGTATTAACATTACCTAATATTTTAGCACTATTATCAAGTTCATCTAAATACTTCAATACTCTTTCTTTATATGGAATAGTAACATTAATACCTTTAATTTTTCCATCTTTAAAATCTTGAAAGAAATTATCTAATTCATCTTCATTTACATCAAACAAGAAATACTTATGATCCAAGTTATAATAATTAAATACAAACTCATGGATTTGTTTTGAATAACTATAACTTATATTTTTACCTAATAATCCAAATATCATTTTTGTTCTTCCTGATATTCCTTACTAATTCTAATAACTTGCGTTAAAAAATCAATATAGAATTTTCTATAATCATCATTTATATCTATATTAGAAAACATATCTTTTTCTCTATTAGAATCTAATACAGGTAAATTATTTTCAATCTTATATTCTACAACTTTATTAACTAGATTCATTCTTTTTATAAATAAGTCTTTCATTTTCTTATCTATTATATCTATTTCTTTACGATAATCATCTAAATTCATCAATAGTACCACCTAACTTAATATATTCATTAAAAAAATCCGGATAAGACTTATCTTTAGGTTTTAAATTATCAACTATTATATTATTAAACATACTAAGGATAGCAGCTGAAAATAGTATACGATGATCATTATATATATTAATATAAGATGATTTAATATCACTAATACCATCTATCATTAATGTATTATCATCAATATGTTTTACATTCACACCCACATTGGATAACATATCTATAATTGCTTTAAAACGATCACTTTCCTTATACTTTAAGCGACTCAAACCCCTAAGATAACTTCTCCCCTTAAGTCTAGCAGCATAAACAGCTAAGCCAGGTGCTAAATCAGGATTATCAGATAAATCACAGTATAGAGGTTTAAATTCATTACTCTTAACTAAGTAATTATCATCAAAAACTACACCAGACAACTTTAAGTAATCGATAATTTTAATATCACCTTGTAAGCTAGTATTAGTTATATTATTTATTCTTATATTACCACCTAAAGCATTCATTATTAAAAAATAACTAGCTTGAGAGAAATCCACATTAACACTAACTTCTTCTAAGTTATCATTATTATAAGGATTAATAATATAATAATCATCATATTCTTCAATTAATACATTAAATAAATTTAATATCTTTATAGTCATATTTACATAAGACTTCGATTCTAACTTATCTTTTATAATTAGTTTACTTTTTCCTTTTAGAAAACTTAATGCTATTAATAAACCAGATATAAATTGACTAGACCTACTACCACTAATATTATAAACACCAGGAGTTAATAATCCTTTTAAAGTTAATGGTAAACTACCATTGTATGAATATTTAACATTACATTTATCAAATATAGTAAAATACTCATCTATTGGTCTAGTTTTAAGTTTATTAATACCTGTTATAGTTACTTCTTGATTTAATAATAATGTGAAAGGTATTAGGAAACGTAGAGTTGTTCCACTTTCACCACAATTAAGGATATTTGTAACATTAAAAGTGGATGTATTTACTATAATAGAGTCACTAAGTGTACTAATATTTGCACCTAAAGTTCTTAGTACATCAATAGTACGTAAGATATCATCACTATAACATGGATTATTTATTTTAAGATATTTATTTCTTAATACAGCTATAAATAACAAACGATGTAGCTCACTCTTAGAAGTTATAACATCAATATTACCACTAGGACTATTTATTCTTAAGTTTAGCATATAAATCCTCCTTAGTAGTTTTATATATAAAAGGATTTAAATTATTATCAATAAATATTAAATTTAATGTGTTCTTAATATTCTTCTTATCAATAAATATTAAATCTAAATACTCTTTATAATCTATATCTAGTAATTTAATATTATAGTTATTAATGATATTTAAATAATAAGATATAATCTCATCATTAATTAATTTTAAATCTTTTTCTAATTTTAATATTAGATTTATACCATTTAATACAGCTAAACCATGACTAATATTATATTTTAATTCTAAATGATGACCAAAAGTATGACCTAAGTTTAACATCATACGCGTACCCTTATCATAAAAATCTTCTTCTACATATTTATTTTTTAATAATATAGAATTAATTATTATCTCATTTATATCTAAATTTAAATCAAAATCTTTATCTAACATTTTATATTTAATTACTTCACCCATACCACAAATATATTCATCATAAGGTAAAGTTTTTAAAAATACTCTGTTAATATAAATCATATTAGGTTCTCTAAAAAGACCTAATATATTTTTATAGCTACCAAAATTAATGGCTGTTTTGCCACCAACAGAAGCATCTACCATTGCTAATAAGCTAGTTGGTATATAGATAACATTTATACCACGATATAAGATACCTGCTAAAAAACCTACTAAATCTAAAATAGCACCACCACCAAAAGCTATTAAATACTCTTCACGTGTTACGCCTAATTTAATTAATTCATCAGTTAAATATCCAATAGTCTCTAATGATTTAGACACTTCTCCTTCATTAACGACTATAAATCTAGGATTATTAAATATAGTAGTTAATTCATTCTGATATAAATTATATAAATTATTATCAGTAATAAATATAGGATTATTTGTATAATTAAGAACTAATTCTTTAAGTTCTTCTAGTTCATTACTTATTAAAATATTATTTTTTATATATTTTCTAGCCATCACTATCACCATTACAAGTATATCATATTAACCAATAATATATAAGACATATATCCAATTATTAGCTTATTCTCTATAAATAAAAATGTCACAGTATAGTAGCAATATTTAAACTACTATTATGTGACATTTTATCTAATTATTAAAATTTCATATATTGTTTCTTAAGAAATTCAATTTCTTTACCATAACCAGCTAATGTATCATTAGGTGTTTCTAAATAGAATGGTAAGTGTCTTAATTTTGGATGATTAATTATCTTAATAAACGTATCAATACCTATAACACCTTCACCAATTTTTTCATGTCTATCTTTATTGCTATTAAAAGGCATCTTAGAATCATTTAAGTGAATTGCCATTAAATAATTTAAACCAATTATACGGTCAAATTCATTAATTACTCCATCTAAATCATTAACTAAATCATAACCTGCAGAATAAACATGACACGTATCTAAACATACACCTATTTTATTCTTTAATTCTACTCTATCGATAATAGCTTTGATTTCTTCAAAACTTCGACCAATATCATTACCTTTACCACTCATAAGTTCTAATAGCACTATTGTTTTTTGCTCAGGCTTAATTACCTCATTTAAAGCCTTTGCTATATAGTCAATACCAACTTCAACACCTTGACCTTTGTGATTTCCTGGATGAATATTATATAAACAATGATCAAAATATTCTAAACGTTCAATATCTAAACGTAATATCTCTTTACCACTTTCTCTAATTGATTCACTATCACTTGATAAATTCATAGTATATGGTGCATGTGCTAGTGGTCTAATAAGATTATGCTCTTTTTCTAATTCTAAATATTTATCGTAATCATTTTGGTCAAACTCTTTAGCTTTAAATCCTTGAGGATTTCTAGTAAAGAATTGGAAAGTATTACCTCCAATACTAATTATATCTTTACCTGCTTTATAAAAACCTTTTGATATAGATAAATGACAACCTATTTTTAACATCTTTACTCCTTTATAATATAACTATTATTAAATGCTTTTTTAAATCTAAGAAGGGCTCTAGCAGCTTCTTTATGTTCTAAATCACATGCACATTTATAAAATTCATAACTTTTATTTAAATCTACTTTAGTACAAATTCCTTTTTCATACATTAAGCCACAATAGTAGTTAGCATCAGCATCCTTCAGGTTAGCAATTAATGTTAAATAAAACATTACTAATCTATCATTATCCTTAAATTCTTTATTTTCATAATATATTTTAGCTAAACTATATAAAGCTCTTTTATCATTACTTTTCGCAACATCTTGGTAATATTTAATAGCTTTATAAATAGATTTATCGATATATTCACCATTTAAATAATGATCTGCTAACATAAGCTTACATTCATTACTACCAATTCTAGCTCCAGCTTCCAATATTTTTATACCTAATACAGGATCAAAGTCTAACACTTTACCTTCCAATAAAGCTTTGGCATATAGTGGATAAGAATATACATTACCAAGCTTTATTGATAAATTTAGATAATTTTTTAAATTCGGATTTTTAATATCATTATCTATATAATATTTAGATAAATAATAAATAGCTTTTTCATCACCTAAATCCACGCCTAATTGATATAATTTAAGTTTTTCATCATTATCTTCAATTAATTTAGCTTTTAACATTATTGCTTTAATATGTTTTTGACTAATAGCCATATCTAAATATTTCAGTGATTTCTTCATATTTAATTTACTATATAAATAACCTAATCTATACATTGAATTAGGATTATTAGTAGCTATACTATATTTATACCATAAGATAGCTTGTCTAATGTTACGTTGTACACCCAATCCATATTCATATTGATATGCTAAATAATAAAAACTCTCTTCATATTTTGAGATTGCTAAAGTGGCAAATGAATCGAAAGATTTTTGATAGTTGTACTTACATCCATTACCATAGAAATAACATAAAGCTAAATAATATTTTACATCATCTGTTTGTTCAATACTTTTTAATATTTGAAAAGCTTCCATATATTTACCTTCGTTATATAGAGATAATGCTTCAGAAAAAGTATGCAAGATTAACACCTCACTTTGATTTATTTTAACATATTATTATATATAAAAAAAGTAAAACAATAATTCATAATGTAACATCTTAAAAGTAAAAAATAAATTTATAACTATAGAGTGCATTTATCTAGATCAAATATTATAGAAACTTGTAATATTATTACTAGTTAACAGAATTAATAAATGTTATTAAGTTATAATGATCACCTAAAGATTATACTCTAACCTCTGTGGTAGTGGTAATTGTTACTATTACTAATAATTGGAAAATCATAATATAATTTGTAATAACAGTAGAATCTTAAGTGATCATTTATACTCATATTAATTTTTTAATTTATAAGACTTTAATTTAATAAATATTATTTATGATGATAACCTGGTTCAGTAATATTAATAATATGTTCTAATTCTGAAAATAATCTATTATAATCATAATTTTTGTCAATTATATGTATTGATGTTGATAAATCAATATCAGTAGTTTCTATATAAGTATCTACCATCTTTATATTATAATCAACTACATAAATAGGACTATCATTAATATCTAACAATTCAATTTTAGTTTTATTTTCTATTATAAAATTATCACTTGTAACAACATTTTGACTAAATTTGAAAGTTAGTTTTTGATTCATAAAATTAACCAATAAAAACGGAAAATAATCTATTTCAAACACAGGGAACTCTTCTTGATAATCAGAATTATCCTTTTCTAATGGTAATTCATAAGCTAAGTTTAGTATATTTTGGTTTTTATAATATGATGTTTTTATTTTATCATCATTTTCATAAAACTTTAAATAACCAACTTGATCAGGATAAATTAGGAAGCTAGGCAATTTAAATATACTAAACAAAGCCGGAATATATGTGTATACAGATGTGATTTCTCTTTCGTTTTCTACGTTTATTTTTTCTTCATGAAAATAGTGAAAATCAGAATTTGATATCATTTTATAAAACCCAGATGTAAAAGAATCGTTTTGTCTATAACTACCATTAAATTCTAATATAAAGTTTTTAAATACATATCCTTGCATATATCTTTTAGTATAAGTTTCAGGGCCATAATCAATATACTCATTTAGTATTCCTTTCGCTTTATAATTTTGAACTATTTTAAAATCATCATCCGTTAAATATCTCTTAGATTTTATATTAACATTTACTTCATAAGGTTTGTATAGTCTAACTTTATAATTTTCTTTATACTGTTCTAAGTAATCAGTAAGATTTTTCTCAGTTGTGTTGCAACTTGTTAAAAATAATAATAACATTAAAATAAACAAAATAACTTTTCTTTGCATATAAAACACTAAATAAATAAGTTATATACTCATTTATCTCCTTTCATTTGTTTTTTAAGTTAGACATATAAATTAATATATTCAATTGGAACTTTTGAAATATTATCATTTATTGGCACATTCGGTTTATCTAATATAATATTTGTATCGTTTATTTGATTGATAATAACATTTGTCTCTCCAAAGACTGCTCCATCACTATAAGTAAATAATGCAGTTGAATTTACGTTAACAATGTAATTATCAACAAGTTCAATATCTAACTTATAATTAATATATGAGTTACTCTTGTTTGAAAGAATAGAATGATATGGAAAAAAATTTTTAATACCGGATATATTATTATTATTCTCTGATAAGTAACCACTTATAGTAATTTTATTATCCTTTTTAGCTATTTTGGTATTATACATATTATTATCATTTAAATAATAGTAATAGCCAATACGCGTTGGGAGTGGTATTGGTGTAGACATTAAAACATTTTTGAGAACTAGTTTATGGTCTGTTATTCGTTCATCTACAAATAATATATCATTAGTATTTTTATTCTTTACAATAGTTTTTGCATACTCACATATACCATCAGATATATAGTTATATTGAGTTGAATTGGATGTTAATATTGAATTAGAATCATATCTATTAAAATCAAATGTTACAAAATTCAAATAAAAATCATTCTTAGATTCATATTCATTAATTAAACCTCTGATATTTATATCACGTTTTATATTCTCTTTATATTGTCCATAATCAGGATAATAAGTGTTACTAATAGTATAATCATAATACTTTCCCGCTTGAAACTTATAGTTCATTGCGTAAGTATCATAATATTCATTGATTATTTCATGTTTGGAAGTTTCTGGCATGTTACAACTAGATATAGTAAATATCATTAACAACATTAATAATATTCTCATATTATCACCTCATTATTTAAAATTTAAAACAAAAGTTGTGAAAGATATATTTCATTAGTTTTCTCATTTTTTAATATCCTATATTTTGATCCAATAATAAACCCTTTATCAACTTTACCACCACAATACAAACATCTATTCGAACTACCATTTGTAGCATGACGTTCAAAATAACGATAACCACATTCACACTCTACAACGTGTTGCTTTCCATCATAAAAATTATAATTAAAGTTATGTGTGTGGTTGTCTACATATTTTAAGGTATAATCATACTTTGTAAAATAACTATCTAAGTAATACTCTAACTCAATAATATCAGATATAATATTATATTGTCCGTTATAAACATAATCTGTGTCTTTTAGACAATCTTCACATTTATCTTCTCCATTTCCAAAGCATTTATTACATTTTATAATACTATTCAAATTTTGATCTTTTAAATTATGTGGTTGATCATACGTATGATTAAGAAGCATAGGATAGATATCACAATTATAATTAAGCTTATCGTTAGATAATTTTAGATATATTGGAAATTCAATGGATGTTTTACCACCTGATCCAGCATAATATGATAAAATATTGGTTTTAATTATATCTTTATAACTTATTTGTTTAATTAAGAATGTTTCTATTAAATCATTTATAACATCCTTAGATAATGAAACTACGTTAGCAGAAAACTCACAGTGAAATAAATCTAATATATTAACAATTATATTAAACCCGTTACTTATTGTAGCTATTTGTATCTCAATATCTTTATTAATATCAATTTTATTTTTAATTTCGTTTAAAATCGTTATATTTTTAGAAAGTAATAATGGACATAAGACGTTTATTACATCTGGATGAGTAATATATACAGAACCGATATAAATATTAACGTTATTTCTATTTTGAAGTAAATCAATTAAAAAGTAGTCTTTAATATAATCGTTATTTATATTTAAAGTTTTCTCATAATTAAATAAATAGTTATTTTTTAAATGATTATAGTTAAGTCCTATATATACGCCTAAATTGTTTGTAGTTAACAGTGTTGTAATATCAAAATCATTTTGTTTTTTATAAATATCCTTAATATAAATAAGTAGTTGCCCGTTTATATTCTCATTTATAAAACTACTAGTACGACCCTTTAATGTTACATAATATGTACCAGGATTTAAAGTACCTTTATAATTTTTAGAACTCACATTTGATTCATCATAGTAAATATCAAAAAGTTGAAATCTAACATTATTTTCTTATATATATGAATTTACTCCCTGTAAATAAATATCAATATTAGTAGTAGTATTAGATTTTAACTGCAAATTAATTTCACTTTCTCTAACAACTTTAAAATAGTAAAAATCTATGTCAATAACACCAACTTGAGTTGGTAAATCAACAATCATCTCTTTTCTAAATGTTTGATTAGCAAAATACGAATCATCCGTTAAATCTATTGCGTTGGATATGTAATCATTTTCATCAAACGTTGTGTGTAAATTAAAATAGTTTGTATTACTTTCAATTTTTTTATTATTTAAAATAGTAGACTCTTTATAATTAAAAGAGCAAAGGTAAAAAGAAAATACAAAAATTATAGCTAATAATACAACTTTTTTCATTGTATAACCTCCTTTTAAAAATAAATTATTAATATGTATCCTTTACTATATTATTGTACAAAAATAAGAAATCGTCAAGGTAAAATACAAAAATAACACATTTTAATTATAAATGTACACTTTTATTAAATTACCTATATACAAAAAAGCTATAAGAATCATTCGTTGATTTTTATAGCTTTTATTATGATTATTCAGTTATTTCTTCTTGATTTTCAACTTCAAAATCATTTTCAATGATTTCTTCAATTTCTATATCATCGATTGGATCTTCTTCAACAGGTCTATGAGGGCATTCTATATCAGTATGTTGTAATACACCTGTACCAGCAGGGATTAAACCACCAATAATAACATTTTCTTTTAAACCTACTAAATTATCTTTCTTAGATTTTAAAGCAGCTTCAGTTAATACTGAACGAGTTTGTTGGAATGATGCAGCAGATAAGAAAGATGTAGACTTAACACCTGATGTAACTAATGAATGAATTACTGGTCTAGCCTTAGGTAAGATTAATTTCTTATTCATAATTGCTTGTTTAACAGCTTCTTTGAATTCTTCAATAGAAATCTTTCTACCTGGAATTAAATCAGTATCACCCTCATCAGTAACTTCAACCATTGAAGTCATTTGACGTACGATAATTTCGATATGCTTATCTGCAATTTCTACTGATTGAGAACGATATACTTTTTGAATTTCATCAACAATATATTTTTGTGTAGTTTCTAAATCAGTAACTTCTAATAATTCACATGGATAAATAGCACCAACAGTTAATGAATCACCACGTTTGATCTTTTGACCAATTCTGACTAATTTATCAGCAGTAGCATCAACTGTATATTCTTCTACTTCACCAGTTTCATCATTTTGAACACAAATCTTATCACCATTTGATAAATGTTGAACATCAATTACAGTACCGTTAATACGACATAATGTTGTACTACCTTTTGGATGACGACATTCAAATATTTCCTCAACACGAGGTAAACCTTGAGTGATATCGGCTGTAGAAGCAACACCACCAGTATGGAATGTACGCATTGTTAACTGAGTACCTGGTTCACCGATCGATTGAGCAGCAACAACACCGACTGCCTCACCAACTTCAACAATACCATTTGTAGCTAAGTTACGACCATAACATTTCTTACATACACCATTTGTACAAGCACAAGTAAGGTTAGTACGAACGTTAACTTTCTTAATCTTTTTAGCTTTAATTTGGGAAGCAATAGCTTCATCAATTAATTCATTACGTTTACATAATACATTGCCTTCATCATCAACGATGTCACTTGCAGCATAACGACCAATTACACGATCAGCTAAGCTTAAGATATCTTTTTCATCGTTAGCATCTTTGATAGCTTGTAATTCTAAACCACGGTCAGTACCACAATCTTCACAAGTAATAACAATGTTTTGAGCAACGTCTACTAATTTACGAGTTAAATAACCAGAGTTGGCAGTCTTTAACGCAGTATCTGTAGAACCTTTACGAGCACCATGGGTAGAAATAAAGAATTCTGATACTGATAGACCTTCACGGAAGTTAGCCTTAACTGGAATTTCGATAGCCTCACCTGATGTATTACTCATCAAACCACGCATACCAGCTAATTGGGCAAAGTTAGATGCACTACCACGAGAACCTGACTCAGCCATCATGAAAATCGCATTACCTTTATCTTTAGCTAGACTCTTCCAAAGACCATCTTGAATCTCATCACGAGTTTTACTCCAAATAGATACTACTTTTTCTTTACGTTCTGATTCAGTTACCCAACCAAGATCATAATATCTCATAGTTTCATCAACTTTAGCGTCTGCTTTCTTAACCATTTCTTCTTTTTCATCATATAAGATGATATCAGCCATAGAAATAGAAATACCAGAAATTGTAGAATATTTGAAACCTAGGTCTTTTAATCTATCTAACATTGCAGAAGTTTCAGAAACTTGATGTTTCTTAAATACAGCACCGATAATTGCGCCTAAAGTTTTCTTAATGAATGGTTTAACTGGTTCGCGATTTAAGAATGTATTTATATCATCATGTTTAGGATCAAATAAATACTTTTCAGGTAAACCATGATTTAAGTTAACAAAACCACCATCTACTTCAGGTTCATTAAAGTAAGGGAAATCATCAGGCATAATGTCATTGAAGATCATTTTACCTAATGTAGTGAATAAATATTTACCTTCAATATCAACATTTTCAAAACGAGTACTTGGTAGATAATGAGGATCTACGAAAATACGAGTTTGTAATGTGATTACATTATTTTTATAAGCAATATATGCTTCAGAATAATCTTTGAAGAAATGTCCTTCATTAGGTAAACCTAATTTTTCTAATGTTAAATAATAGTTACCTAATACCATATCTTGTGATGGAGTAACAACTGGTTTACCATCTTTTGGATTTAGGATATTATTAGATGCTAACATTAATAAACGAGCTTCTGCTTGAGCTTCTAATGATAAAGGTACATGGACAGCCATTTGGTCACCATCGAAGTCGGCATTAAACGCAGTACATACTAATGGATGAAGACGAATTGCTTTACCATCAATTAATACTGGTTCGAAAGCTTGAATACCTAATCTATGTAATGTAGGAGCACGGTTTAATAATACTGGATGTTCTCTAACAATTTCTTGTAATACTTTCCAAACTCTATCATCTTTACGTTCGCATAATTTCTTAGCTTCTTTAATAGTTATAGGGTTTTGTGAATTAGCTGTATCAGCCATTAATTTGTGCATTACAAATGGTTCAAATAAGATTAAAGCCATTTCACGTGGAATACCACATTGATACATCTTTAAGTTTGGACCGATAACGATAACAGAACGACCTGAATAGTCAACACGTTTACCTAATAAGTTTTGACGGAAACGACCTTGTTTACCGTTTAAAATTGTTGTTAAACTCTTCTTTTGACGTTTAGTACTTGAAGCTTTTTTAGCTTTATTAGTACCATCAATTAAATCATCAACAGCAACTTGTAATAAACGCATTTCATTTTGAGCACAAAGTGGAATATCAAATTTCTTAATACGGTTATTACGCATTATGATATCACGATATAAATCGTTAATATCAGTTGTAGCAAATCTACCACCATCAAGTGGTACCATTGGTCTTAAATCTGGTGGTAAAACTGGTAATGCTCTTAAGATCATCCACTCAGGTTTATTATCAGAATTTAAGAAAGCACGAACTACTTCTAAACGTTTAGTAGCTGTAATACGAGTTTGTTTATTTGTAGATCTCATGCTTAACTTTAATGATGCTTCTAAAGCTTTTAAATCAATATTTTGAAGTAATTCTAAAATAGCTTCAGCACCAATTTTAGCTTCGAAATCATCATAATAATTATCACATGCTTCTTCATATTCTCTTTGATCAATTACTTGATTCTTAGCGAATTTTGAAGTACCTGGTTCAATTACAATATACTTGCAATAGTAAACAATATCTAATAAATCTTTGTTTTTAATATTTAATAAACTTCCAATTGGAGATAAAGCTGACTTTAAGAACCATGTATGTACAACAGGTGCATTTAATTCGATGTGACCCATTCTCTCACGTCTTACTTTAGATGATGTTAATTCAACACCACAGTAAGGACATACAGAGTTTTCGCCACCTCTTTTAGTCTTACCACAATAACATGTATTGTCTTTTGTAGGGCCAAAAATTTTCTCACAGAATAGTCCATCTGGTTCTGGTTTTTGAGTTCTATAATTTAATGTTTCACCATTTAAAACTTCACCATGACTCCAAGAACGAATTTGTTCAGGAGAAGCTAAACCAACTTTAATATATTTATATTTGTTAGCCATATTTTCCTCCTTATGACCTATTTTTAGTTTCTTTTTGTAAATCTACAATTGATATTTGAGATTCATCCTCACCATCTTGGTTGATTAACTCAACTCTTAAACCTAAAGCTTGAAGTTCACGAGTTAATACACGGAATGATTCAGGAATTGATGGTTCAGGAATTTCTTTACCAGTAATAATAGCATTATATAAATTACTTCTACCAATAATATCATCTGACTTAACAGTTAATACTTCTTGTAATGTATGAGATGCACCATAAGCTTCTAGAGCCCAAACCTCCATCTCACCAAAACGTTGACCACCGTTTTGAGCTTTACCACCCATTGGTTGTTGAGTAACTAATGTATAGTTACCATATGAACGAGCATGTAACTTGTCATCAACCATGTGACTTAACTTAATAAAGTACATAATACCAACGTTAATCTTACCTTCGAAAGCTTCACCTGTACGACCATCATATAATACATGTCTACCATCTTGTGGTAAATCAGCTTCTTTTAAGATATCTTCAATATCTTCAATAGTAACACCATCGAATACTGGAGTTGCTATCTTACAACCTAATTTCTTAGCAGCCATACCTAAATGTAACTCTAATACCTGACCAATGTTCATACGAGAAGGAACACCTTGAGGGTTTAGCATAATATCAATAGGTTGACCATCTGCTGTAAATGGCATATCTTCAACTGGTAAAATGTTAGAAATAACACCCTTGTTACCATGACGACCAGCCATCTTATCACCAATTCTAATCTTACGTTTTTGCATTACGTAGATCTTAACAACTTCTTTAACACCTGGTGCTAATTCATCACCATTAGATTTCTTATAGTGTTGGATTGATTGAACGAAACCACCACCACCATGAGGAACAGTTAATGAAGCGTTCTTTGTATCTTGAGTCTTGCTACCAAAAGTTTCAGTTAAGATACGATCCATAGCGCTTTGATCAGTTTGTCCCTTAGGAACAATCTTACCTACTAAGATATCGCCTTCTTTAACTTCTGTACCTTCTAGTACAATACCATTATCATCTAAGTGTTTTAATAAATCTTCGCTTACACCTGGAACATCACGAGTAAATAATTCATCACCTAATTTAGATTCACGTAACTCAACATGGAACTCTTCAATATGTAATGAAGTATAAACGTCATCATATACCATTCTTTCACTCATAATAACCGCATCTTCGTAGTTGTAACCATCCCAAGTCATGAATGCTACACGTACGTTACGACCTAAAGCTAATTCTCCATCCTTCATAGATTGACCATCAGCTAAAATATCGCCAGCATCAACACGTTCACCAGCAGTTACAATTGGTCTTTGGAAAATTGCTGTTGCAGAGTTAGAACGTAAGAATTGATGTAAATGATAAGTATAAATTTCGCCTGTATCTTCACGTACAACAATACGTTTAGCATCAACGAATTCTACAACACCACTACCATTATGACGACAAACTAATGCACTACCACTATCCTTAGCAGCACGGTATTCCATACCAGTACCAACAATAGGGCTTTCAGGATTAATGATAGGAACAGCTTGACGTTGCATGTTCGCACCCATTAGCGCACGAGTCGCATCATCGTGTTCTAGGAAAGGAACGCAAGCAGCAGCTACTGAAACAATCTGTTTTGGTGATACGTCCATATATTTAACTTCACTAGCTGGATAGATAGCAGTTTCACCATTTCTACGACCAATAATATTTTCTTCAACAATATAACCATTTTCATCTAACTTAGTAGCTGATGATGCTATAATACATGAAGTTTCTTGGTTAGCAGATAAATAAACAGATTCATTTGTTACAAATGTTTTACCATTTTCATCTTTTTTAACAATAAAGTAAGGTGTAGTAATAAAGCCATACTCATCCACCTTAGCATAAGTTGCTAAAGAGTTGATCAGACCGATACCTTGACCTTCAGGTGTTTCGATTGGACATAATCTACCATAATGTGATGTATGAACGTCACGAACCTCTACGCCGGCTCTATCACGTGAGATACCACCTTTACCTAAGGCAGAAATACGTCTCTTATGAGTAATCTCAGCTAATGGATTAATTTGGTCCATAAATTGAGATAATTGACTTTGACCAAAGAATTCTTTTAAGATTGAAGTTAATTGTTTGAAATTAACAATCTTTTCTGGAGTTGCTTCGTTAATGTCAATAGTACTAATTTTATCTTGAACTGACTTACTAATCTTAGTAAATGCTTGACGGAATTGGTTATCTAATAATTCACCAACTAAACGTAAACGTCTGTTACCTAAATGGTCAATATCATCTAAACCACCAATACCATCAATTAAGTTAAAGAAGTATGATAAAGAAGCTAAAATATCACTCATTGTAATGTGTAATACAGTTTCTGTGCTTAAGTTACCAATAACTTTCTTAACTTCATCAGTTTTAGGTTTAAATACATATAAGATTTCACAAATAGGATCTTCACATAGTGTTTCACCCATATCAATCTTTTCTCTAAATACGCATCGAGCATTTTGTAATGCTTCTAATACATCACCATCAATAATGCTGCCAGCTTTAGCAATTACAGTACCTTCTTCAAATACTTCACCTGTTATATCATCAACAATAGTTTCTTTAGCAACTACATCCCTAGCTAAAGTTAAACCTTTAACACGGTTAAAGATATCTAATTTACTATTATATTTATAACGGCCAACTTTTTGTAATGAATAAGTACGATCATCAAAGAATCTTTCTCTAATGAATTTTCTAGCACCATCAGCAGGGATATTATCTTCACCTTGACGTAATTTAGAATATACTTTTTTGATAGCATCATCTTTTTCAGTTGAATCGTCTTTAGCGAAAGTAGCATCTAGATATTCACTAGTTCCAAATAAATCAGTAATTTGCTTATCAGTCACTAAACCGAATGCACGTAATACAGTAGTTAAAGGAATCTTCTTAGAACGATCTAATTCTGCATAAAGAATCTTTCTACTACCAATTTCATAATTAATCCATGCACCACGTGTAGGAATAATTTGACCTGAATAACGTAATTCACCTGATTTTTTATCAATTGCTCTAGAGTAATATACACCAGAAGAACGAATAATTTGTGAAACAATTACACGTTCAGAACCATTGATAATAAATGTAGCGTTAGGTGTCATATATGGAATTTCACCTGCGAAAACTACATTACTAGTTTGTTCACCAGTTGCAGTTTTTTCTAAACGTACATTAATTTTTAAAGTACGAGCATAATTAATATCACGTAATTTTGATTGTAAAATGTCATATTTTGGTTCTTCAAAATAATAATCATCAAAATAAACTTTTAAATTATCATTACCACTTAATTTGATAGGAGAGAAATCCTTCAAAACGGCTTTTAAACCTGTGTTAATAAATTGATCAAATGATTCTGTTTGAATCTTAATTAAATCTGGAAGATCAATATCAGTTCTAATTTTAGAATAATTTCTACGAACTGACTTTTTTCCATATGGAACAAGCTTATAATTCATAAATTCATCCTTTCGACATTATTGTGGCTAAAAATTGCGTAGATTATACCACTATTGCATTTTAATATTATAACTTATAATAGTCAAAATGTCAACAAAATTTGCTAAAATAAAATCAAAAAATATGCATTATAAAGCAAAATATTCTAGTTTTAGAATAATACGAAAAAAGAGAATATTTCTTCATATTCTCTTCTTTATTAAGACTATTTTGCTTCAATAATATAATAACCAGCGTCCCTTTTTACGATAGAAACTGAACTAAATAATTCTTCTAACTTTTTAATCGTAGAAGGAGCACCTTGCTTCTTTTGTATAACAACCCATAATGCTCCACCATCCATTAATCTTTCTTTAGCACCCTCATATATAGCAAAAACTATATCCTTACCAGCTCTGATTGGTGGATTCACTAAAATATTTTTAAATTTAATCATAGGTAACTCTTCATAAAGATTACCATTATATACATGAGCCTTACAATTATTTAATTCTAAATTTTTTTGACTTAGATTATATGCTCGTTCATTTATTTCAGTCATATAGATATCTTCTTTAGTTGTTTTTGCTAAAAAGACACCTACAGGACCATAACCTGAACACATATCTAAAATCGGACCTTGTAAGGGTGATTCACTGTAATTTTCTAACAATAGTTTTGTTCCAAAATCTAGATATTTTTTACAAAAAACGCCATTATCTGTCTTAAAAACCATTTTTATTCCATTTACTTCAGTATTATATAATGATTCTTCACTTTTAACAGTTACCTTTTTATCATAATAAAATCCCATATTAATAAAGAAAACCCAGGTTACCCTGGGTTAATAGTTTATTAGTTAATTACTTAACTTCAACTTCAGCGCCAGCTTCAGTTAATTTCTTAGAAATTTCTTCAGCTTCAGCTTTGCTGATTTTTTCTTTTACTGGTTTTGGTGCGTTATCAACTAATTCTTTAGCTTCTTTTAAGCCTAAGCCAGTGATTTCTTTAACAACTTTAATTACACCTAATTTAGCAGAACCAGCTGATTTTAAGATTACATCAAATTCAGTTTGTTCAGCAACTGCAGCAGCAGCACCAGCAGCAGGAGCAGCAGCAACTGCAGATGGGTCAATACCGAATTCTTCTTTCATAGCGTCTACTAATTCTTTAATTTCAAGAATAGTCATTTCTTTTAATGATTCAATAAAAGTTTCTTTAGTTAATTTAGCCATTTTAAATTTCCTCCTAGATATATATTAATTAATAATTAGGCTTCTTCTTTTTCTGTCAACATATGTAAACCAACTGCTAATTGTCTTACTGTACCTAACATACCAGCAGCTAATTGAGTTAACAATGTTTCGTAAGATGGAAGTTTTGATAATTCTTCTAATTTAGCGAAGTCATAAACGCTTCCGTCTACAACACCTTTGATAACTTCAACACATTTGTTGTCGTTAGCAAAAGCAAAGATATGTTTAGCTGGTGCAACCATATCATCTTTAGTGAAAATTAAAGCGATAGGGCCTGATAATGCGTCAGCTAAATCATTGTATCCACATTCAGCAGCAGCACGACGTGAAATATTGTTCTTAACGATTTGTACTTCACAACCGTTAGCACGCATTAAACGACGTAATTGAGTAAATTGTTCAACTGCTAAACCTTGATATTTGAAAGCAACAACTGATTTAGATTCTTGAATTTTAGAAACTAATTCAGCAACAGCGCTTTTCTTTTGTTCGATTGAACTGTTCATGCGATACCTCCATAAAATATAAAATCTTCTTACCGAAATAGTAAGAAGATTCCATTAGAAAAATCTATTTTACTACCTCGGTAGAAATTAAGTGCAAATGCACACCTACTGTCTTTGGTACAACTTTATAAAATTATTTAGTTGCAGCAATAATAGTATCAGGATTTACTTTAACACCAGGACCCATAGTTGATGCTACAGATACATTTTTGATGTAAGTTCCTTTTACTGTTGAAGGGCGTACTTTTGTTAATGTATCATAAACAGCTTTTAAGTTTTGAGCTAACTTTTCAGCACCAAATGATACTTTACCAATAGTCATTTGAATATTACCAACCTTGTCAGGTCTATATTCAACCTTACCATTTTTAATTTCAGCTACAGCTTTTGCTACATCCATTGTAACAGTACCAGTCTTAGGGTTTGGCATTAAACCTTTAGGACCTAAAACACGACCTAAACGACCTAATTCACCCATCATATCTGGTGTTGCAACGATAACATCGAAATCGAACCAACCTTGGTTGATTTTTTGGATGTATTCACTATCACCTACGTAATCAGCACCAGCAGCTTGAGCCTCAGCTTGCTTAGCACCACGACATAATACTAAAACACGACGTGTTTTACCTGTACCGTTAGGTAACACGATAGCACCACGGATGTTTTGTTCAGCCTTACGTGGATCTAGATTTAAGCGGAATGCTACATCTACAGAAGCATCGAATTTAGCAGTTGAAGTTTTAATAGCTAATTCTAAAGCTGTTAAAGCATCATATACATTATTAGTATCAACTAATTTAGCTGCTTCTAAGTATTTCTTTCCTCTCTTCATATTAATCCTCCTAAAATGTGGTATAAGCGGGAATTTCCTCCCACAAATTTAGGCTGTTATTAACAACCTTAAAACGAAAATTAATCTTCGACAATGATACCCATATTTCTTGCAGTACCTGCGATGATTTTTGTAGCCGCTTCAATGTCATTAGCATTTAAGTCAGGCATTTTCATTTCTGCAATTTCCATTGCTTTTTGTTTTGAGATTCTAGCAACAGTATTCTTTTTAGAATTGTCAGAACCTTTATCAATGCCAGCTGCTTTCTTTAATAAGTCTGATGCAGGTGGAGTCTTTACAACGAATGTAAATGAACGATCTTCATAGACAGAGATTACAACTGGTAATACATATCCCATTTTATCTTTAGTTTGTTCATTGAATTGAGAACAAAAGCCTGGGATATTAACGCCTGCTTGTCCTAATGCTGGACCAACTGGTGGCGCTGGATTAGCTTTGCCGGCTTGAATTTGTAATTTAACAACTTTTACTACTTTCTTAGCCATATACAGTTTCCTCCTTCTCTCAATGATGTGGTTAAACGGAATAATCCTCCCACTCACGTGCACACAAGTGCTTTTACATTATACTATATATATATTGGAAATACAATAACAAAAAAGTAAAAAATAAATGAAAATATTTTCAATAATTTAAAGTGTTATATACAATAATATTAAATTATTTATCAGTTAAAAAAGTCATGGATTAACCATGACTTTAGACTATTTTGCTTTAAAGAAATTTCCTATAAAATATATAAATAAGACAATGAATAAATAGATCATACTAAAATGTAGGACAACATGCTTATTAATAATTGAATAGAAGAAACCAAAAGTTTCATAAACAAACTCTTGATTGATTAAAGATATCTTAACTAATTTACATACATCATGAACTAGAAAAATAAGTAAAATAATTAATACGAATCTTTTAGACTTAGATAACATTATATCTTTCTTAACTCATCAAATGAAACTTCATTAGGTGTCGGTCTACTAAACATATCAACTATTACAGTAGCAACTTTTCTATCTGCATTGATATTAGAAACAATACCTTCTAAACCTTTTAAAGAGCCTTTAGTTATGACAACTGTATCTCCTTCTTGGAATGGAAGTTCATCTTTAGACATTAACCCTTCTCTTTGAAGTATACGATTAATTTCACGTGTAGAAACAGGAATTGGTTTAGTACCTCCACCTGAAGATCCTAATAAACCTGTAACACCTGGAGTATTTCTGATAATGTACCATGTATCATCATCAATTTCAGTTTCTACTTCAATTTCAACAAAGATATATCCTGGATAAATCTTTCTTTTTTTAACAACTTCTACATCCTTGTTTGATCTTTTATCATGTTTAATTTCAACATATTCTTCTTCAGGAGCTAAAATTCTAAAGATTTTATCTTGAAGATTCATTGAATTTCTTCTACTTGTAAGGTCACTTACTACCTTATTTTCAAATTTAGAAAATGTTTGTGCAACATACCATTTTTTCATAAACTATTACCCCAATAATCTTTGTAGAATTTCTGTGATAAATGTGTCATATAATAAGAATAATGACGCAAATAGAATTAAGAAAGTAAATACTCTCACGATATTACCTAGATATTTTTTACCTTTTAACCATTTAATCTTACGAATTTCAGGAATAGCTGGTAAGAAGATTGGATAAATAGCATAAATTACAGTTAATGAACCAATAACTACTAAAATCCAAGCAAATACCTTAGGAATAGAACCAATAATTGGAGCTGTAGATTTAATTTGTAATGCACCAGTTAAAATTAAAGCACCTAAAGCTAATACAATAACTGCAGCAAAGAAGAATACCCAGTTTAAAACACTTGGCATATAACCTTTAATAACAGTCATTAATTGACTTTTTTGTGGCTTTTGATTTTTTAATCTGTTTGCTTTTAGTTCTTCATAAGCTTTTTTCTTATCGCTTATGGTTTTATTTTCTAAGTTGTCAGACATTTTATTTCTCCTTTATTTTGTTTCTCTATGTACAGTGTACTTATTGCAACGAGGGCAGAATTTATTAACACTCATACGTTCGCTATCTTTCTGAGGGTTCTTAGATGTAGTATAATTACGACTAAGACATTCTTCACATACTAATATAACTTTCTTACGCACTCTAAAAACCTCCTTTATATCATATCTATATAATTTTACATTGTTTTAGGTTACAAGTCAAACTCTAAAGCTAATTTTTCTCTTATTTTTCTTAAAATTTTATATATTTGATAAGTTTTAAGATTTAGTTCTTCTGATAAATCTTTAACAGAAGCATGATAATAATATACTTGTTCGAAAATGTATGCTTCACTATCATTAAAATAATTTTTAAATAATTGAATATTTTCAAACAAATAATTCTTTTCAGAAACTAAGCTAACATTTTCAATATAGGGATGTTCATGTTTTCTACTTTGTTCTCTTAATCTCCAAAAACGTCTAAGTAAAACCACCTCAAAATATTTAGTAAAGGATTTACCATATTGAGGTTTAAAAGTCTTAATAGCTTGTCCTAGCATTAGATAGCCTTCTTGTAAGCAATCATCTAGTTGATATGCATTAAAGCCACACGATCTAGCCTTAATACGTATAAAATTTTCATATTTCAGATACATAAGGTTTAATGCTCTATTATTACCTTCCTCTATGAGGTAAAGCAATTCATAATCATTCCACCCTTGATAATACATATAACTCCTATGATAATTTTTCTAACAATATACCTGCACTAACTGATGCATTTAACGAGTTAACGTGACCCTTCATAGGTATTTTACATACAAAGTCTGATTCTTTCACTAATGATCTTGTCATACCAAAACCTTCAGAACCAATAATTAATGCTAAATCAAGATTCTTATCAATATTTTCTACAAGTGTATCACCACTTGCATCAGTCCCTATAATCCAAAAATTATTTTGTTTTAACACTCTAACTGCATTCGATAAACTATTAACATAAATAATAGGTACATATTCGATTGCGCCAGTAGATACATGAGCAACAATATCAGTTAAAGGGACACTTCTATTGTTACCTAATAGTATAGCATCAAATTGAAAAGCATCACAACTTCTAATAATAGCACCCAAATTTTGTGGATCTTGAATACCATCTAAAATTAATACACGTTTTCTACTTTTATTTAATGTTAATAAATAATCTAATTCATATTTAGGATAATCATCACGATATGCTGCTATACCTTGATGTTGTTCTCTAAAATTCTTATTTAAAAAATCTTTTTTAACAAAAGTAGTTTTAATATTGTTATCTTTTAATAAATTTATAAATTTGTCAAAGTTTTTTCTATTATCTTCTAATATAAAAACTTCTTTTAATGGGGCATTAGCCTTAATAGCCTCATAAATACAATTCTTGCCGTATAATTTAATCATATTTACCTCAGTGTAAGTATTTTTTTCCTTTTATAATTATAGCATATAATATCATATATTTATATACTAAATTAAAAGAGGCTTAAAGCCTCTTGTTAATTTAGAATTTATTTAATAAATCTTGTGAGAATTTAAATGCACTCTTAACCCAAGGAACAATACCATTAATAATCTTCATTAATGGAGAAGCCATTAAACATAAAGAAACTAAAATAAGGATTGCTTGAATAGATAATGCTTGTACCATTCCACCAACTTGTACTGCTATATTAACTTCAATGTCTGTTTGTAAACCATTGATAGTTAAGTAAGCCTTATTATCTTTTTCTGTAAAGTTTAAGTTAGTAGCTGTATCGCCACCAATTTGTTTTGCTTTATAGTTAGTGTATTTACCATTAATAATATAGTAACCAGCTTTAGAAGTTTTAATTGTAGGTTTAGCAATTAAACAACCAGTTTCTCTATCACCAATCTTATATTCATTACCACTAATAGTAACTTTTTCTTTTTCGATTAATTCTGATAATGATTCATATTGTGGAAAATCTTTACTTAAAGATAAGTTAGTGTTTTTTGCACCTAATACTATTTCATTAGAACTATTAATTGAAATACTTGGAGCAGCAATTTTATAAGTTGTCTTTTCCCCCATATGGTTAGTATATGTATATAGCTCCCCATTAATAATTAATTCTAGAGAATCTGGATTAGGATTAATTTCTACTGAATTAATAGTACGTAAGTGAGTAGGTAGGTCTTCTTGAATCATACCATCAAATACTAATTTACCTTCTGCTATAGCTACTTGAGGAATAATATTAAAGTTAGTTTCAATTTTTTCGACTTTATTAGTATTAAGATCTTTTCTAACTATTGTAACAAATCCATCTTTACTATATTCAAAAGAAATAGAATGATTTTCATCAGCAGTATATAAAATCTTAGTATTAGTACCTGTTGCATAGATATTATTATCTTTATCAACACTTAATACTTTTGTAGGAATCTTCCAATTTGTTACATTACCATTAATTGTAAGAAATACTTCATCACCAATTTGTGCAGATCCTGTTTGATATGTTTCTTGATCAATATGGGCTCTTACATTAGTTACTTCATCATCTAAAACATAATACCAAGCTTCACTAATTGATACTGATGGAATATCAGTAATATATTTAGTTTCTAAAGTATCGCTATGGTATTCCATAAATGGTAATATAGGTCTAAACTCAAAGAAGTTCGGCATAAATAATGCTATTAATAAGAATAGTGAATATGATATAGTACATAATACTTTTCTTAGTAGATTAAATGGTCTACATACTTTGAATAATACCATTAAACATGTATGTGTAGCTACTATAACAATAATAGTAGATGATGTCATAAAATCTAGTCCTAAGTAATCTACTAACTTAAAGGCAATCATAGAAGCTATTAATATAACAATAGCACCCGGTATTGCACCTTTAAAGATATTAACCAAGAACCTTCCATCAACTTCTTTATTATTAGGTTCTAATATAAGAATAGTCGAAGGAATACCAGTAACAAATAAATCAATCATAATTAATTGATTTGTACTAATTGGGTACACACCACCACTGTTAATAGCTTGTAAAGCTAATAATAAACTGAAGATAGTCTTAGTTAAGAATAAACAAGCTACAGCAGCAACATTATTGATAACTCTTCTACCTTCAGCAACTACTTTAGGCATTGAGTCAAAGTTTGAATCTAATAATACAAGGTGACTTACATTACGAGCAGCTTCAGAACCTGATGCTACAGCGATACTACAATCTGCTTCTTTTAAAGCTAAGATATCGTTAACACCATCACCTGTCATAGCTACAGTTTTATTTTCTGATTTTAATGTTTGAATTAATAAACGTTTTTGATTTGGGGATACACGTCCAAATACTGTATACTTACTTGCGGCTCTTATAACTTCTTCATCAGATAAACCATCTAAAGAAATATATTCAGAGGCATTTTCAATACCTGCACGTTCACTAATCTTAGATACTGTAATAGGATTATCACCAGAAATAACCTTAACTTCTACACCACTTTCACGGAAGTAAGAAATAGTTTTGATTGCATCTGGTCTAATATTATCTTCAATTAACACCATCGCAATAACTGTATTAGAACCTTCTGGTAAATTTTGCGTTTCAGGATCAATATCACCTTTATTATGTGCTAATAATAATACACGGTAACCTTGTTCTGCATATTTTTCAACATCATTTTGAATAGATGCATATTCTTTCTTCATTACAAATTCAGGTGCACCCATAATAAATGTACCAAATTTTTCGAATTGAACAGCATTTAATTTTCTTTGTGATGAGAAAGGAATAATCGCTTTAACTCTTAGACGTTTGTTCTTACCAAACTTTTCTTCTAAGGCAATAGCTGTTAAATTCTTTTCATCCAGTGCATTTAACATTGCAGAAATTATGTTCTTTGTTGATAGATCAGGTCTAGTATTATACTCAACTACATTTTTTACACTCATTGTACCATCTGTAATTGTACCTGTCTTATCTAAACATAATACATTAACTCTTGCTAACATCTCAATACAGTATAATTCTTGTACCATTACATTATTCTGAGCTAATCTAATAACACCAACTGCTAGTGCAACTGAAGATAATAAGAATAAACCCGAAGGAATCATACCAATCATAGCACCTGCAGTTTTACGAACAGCAGTAATATAATCAACTCCACCTTGGAAGTATTGCATATAGAATAATAAACCACCAATCGGAATAATAATTAAGGCCATTACAAAGATAATTAATCTTAATGATCTTAATAAATCAGATTTTGGTTTCTTATATAATTTAGCTTCACCAGTTAATTGTTCAATATAATTATCAGAACCAACCTTATCTACTCGAGCTTTACAGTTACCACTAACAACAAATGAACCAGAATATAATACATCACCAGGTTTCTTAACAATAGCATCACTTTCACCTGTCAATAATGATTCATTTACTTCAATAGCACCTGATACAACAATAGCATCTGCAGCAATTTGTTTACCTTGTTCTAAAATTAAAATATCATCTAAAACAACTTCATTTACACCAATTTCTTTACGTTCACCATTACGCATAACATAAGATGTTGGGGCTTGCATAAGCGATAACTTATCAATTGTATTTTTAGCTTTAATTTCTTGTATAATACCAATAACAACATTAGCTGTAACAATAACAATAAAGAATAAATCAGTAAATGCTTTAACAGATATTAACCATCCTGCAATAGCTATTGTTAATAAGTTAAAAAATGTAAAAATATTAGTTAAAATAATTCTTTTAATACTCTTAGTAGAACCTGTCTTTGATACATTTACATATCCTTCTTCTACTCTTTGATTAACAGCTTGAACAGTTAAACCAAATCCTGGATCTGCTTCATAGCGATCAATATTAGCTTTTCTTACATTTTTACCTTTATTTTTCTTTGATTGTTTTATTTTACTTTTTTCCGTTTTCTTTAATACTTTATTTTTCTTTTTAGATAATTTTTCTTCATCATTAGTCTTATCTTCTTCAGTATTAAGAATATTATTAATATCTTCGTTAACATCGTTTGATGTAACTTGGTTTAAATCATTATTCATTAATAATGTCCCCTTCCTTCAAAAAATTAATTAATTCAGATATTCTATCTTTATTATTAGTTAAATATAAATAACCAAAAATTGCTTCAAATCCCGTAGCATCATGATAAGTATTAATATCAACATTCTTATGATAACTACGAACCTTAGCGTTTCTACCCCTTAAAAATATTTCTTCTTCTTTAGGAGTAAGTATTTTATTATCTAGCATATAATGAACTATCTTAGCTTGTGCAACTGCTGAGACATAGTTTGATACAAATTTATGTAACCTATTAGCCTTAGTATAACCACTAAGTATTGCATAATTTCTAATTTCTACTTCAAATACTGCATCACCAATATATGCTAATGCTAATCCATTATATAAATTAGCATCCATTATAATATATTATCCTTAATTAATAAATCTCGATATAAATCTGCAGTAGCAAAATCTTTATTATCTCTTGCTTCTTGCCATGCTAAATAATTAGTTTTTTGTTCGACTGATAAATTAACTAAATCTAAATCAATTCCTAATACATCAAGTAACTTTAACATTGTAGCAACAACTGTACCTAACTTTATGTATTCTTTTTGTCTAAATGATAAATTAATGTTTTTAATAATATCATCTAACAACATTAATACATTTTGAACATTAAAGTCATCATTCATATATTCTTTAAATTTATTTATATATGATTCATCATATTCATTTAAAGGTAAATTATTAGCTTGTGCATAATAATAAGTTTGCTTTAATGATCTAGACCATTTATCATAAATCTTATTATATTGACTAACTAATTCATCACTATAATTGATATTAGAACGATATGGTGAGAATAATAAAAGCATTCTTAATACCATAGCATCTTTCTTAGTTTTTAAATCATTTACATAAATAACATTACCTAATGATTTACTCATTTTAACACCACGTAAATCTACACGACCAACATGTAACCAGTAGTTTGCTAAAGAATTATTGTATAATGCTTTACTTTGTGCAATCTCATTTTCATGATGAGGGAACTTTAAGTCCATACCACCACCATGAATATCAATAGATTTACCAAAGTTACGATGATTCATTACCACACATTCAGTATGCCATCCAGGTCGTCCAGCACCAAATGGTGAATCCCATTTAATACCTTTATCAGTTTTCTTCCATAAAGTAAAATCTAATGGATTTTCTTTATTAGAATCAACATCAATTCTAGCACCCTCATTTAAATCACTTAATTCTTGGTTAGATAAAATACCATAATCTTTTACCTTTGATATTCTAAAATATACATTACCATCAACTTCATAAGCAAAACCATTTTGGATCATTTCATCAATTGAATTGATCATATCATTAATATAGTCTGTAGCATGTGGTACTATATCAGGTCTTTTTGCATTTAAAAATTCACAATTTTTAAAATAAGCATTTTCGTAGAAAGTAGCTACTTCTTTTTCAGTTTTATTTTCTTCAATTGCACGATTAATAATCTTATCATCAATATCTGTAATATTTGAAGCATAAGTAACTTTATGTCCACAAAACTCTAAGTAACGTTTAACCATATCGTAGAAAACTACAGGTCTAGCATTTCCTATATGAATATAGTTATATACTGTAGGACCACATACATACATTGTAATATTATCTTCGTTTGATGGATTAAATTCTTCTATTTTATTTGTTAATGAATTATATAATTTTAATTCCATACTACACCCTCTTTATAGAAAAAGGAGCTAAAAGCCCCTTTCTTCCTCATTATTTAAAATTATTTTTAATAAAATCACTGAAGCCTTCTAAACTATTATTAACATTATTATGCTTGTCTTCAACCTTAGTAGCACCATTCAAAGTTACATTAAATGTTACATCAATTAATGATTTAATATTCTTATCTACTAATACTAAATCTCTAGTAGATGTACCAAATAACATACCTTGATTAACTTTATGATCACCAGTAATATTTTCTCTATTAATAACTACTTTAATTTTAGCTACTTTAGATGCTGCATTACTAATATTTAATGCTGAATTATGACCAATTAAACCACCTACAAATAAATCAAAGTTTACTTTCTTTTCATTATTTTCTCCTTCAGTAGCTTTTTCCGACTTAGTATAAATTAATGAACTTGTTACACTAATTTCACCATCAAATAATACATTAGTAATATGAAGTGAAGTATTAGGTATTGTTCTACCTGCAAAGCCACCAACATACAACATAATAGCTTTATTGCCATTAGACTCATTATATTGATCATGTGATTTAGTAGTAACTACAATTTTACCTTTAGAAATATTATCTTCATATTTACCAGCTGCTTCACCAACAAAACCACCAATACTAAATGAAGTTTCTTCAGGTTTAATAGAAGTTGCAAAGGCTTGTTCTACTGTAACATTCATATTAACATTATTTTTAGTAATTGTTTGTGTACTACGTGCTGAGCTAGCACCTTCAACTGAACCAATAGCTCCACCTACAGAACCATTATTAACTAATTTTACTTTCATTTCTGAATTAAAAATAGAACAATTTTCAACTTTAATCTTTTCTTTCTCTCCACCTAATGTACCAACGATACCACCAACATTAAATGGATTAGTTAATGAGTATGTCGTAGATTCCGCTTCTAACTTAGAATTCTTAATATTACAATTTAGGATTTGACCCTCGTTATAACCAGCAATGAAACCAATATGAGCTTCTGAAGAACGATTAGCTGTTAAAGTGAAATTTTCGATTGTTAAGTTCTTAATAACACCATCATTATAACCAAATAAACCATTATATTGTTGACTAGCTTTCATTGTGAAGTTTTTAATAGTATGATTATTACCATCAAATTGACCAGTGAAAGCAGATGTATTTAAATAGAACATTGAACTTAATTGTTGATTATTAAAATCTAAGTCTTGATCTAATCTGAAGTAGCCTTCTCTATCATGTTTAATAGCGATAAAGTCATCTACTGTTTTAATACTAATAGCATGTTCTTCATCTGAACCATCTAATGTAGTTTTAACATTTTCTTCATATAATACTGATTCATAACCATCTACTGTAACTAATACTTTTACAGTGTAATCTTTTTCTTGTTCAAGATTATTAAATACTGCTTCATCAGAAGTTGTAGTTTCTGCATAATCAGTATTAGGTTTAATAGATAAAGTTCTACTTTCAATAATTTCACCAACTTTATTATTTTCATTTTTATATAAAGAAACAGTCGGTGTAATAGTGTTAAAAATTCGCTTATCACTATCAACAAAGTTTGTTACAACAGTAATCTTATCTCTTCTAGCTGTAATCGCAGCATCACAAGATATTCCTTTTACCCCTTTGTTAGAACACGCTGCAGCTACAAATGTAATAAACACTAAAGCAATAACAGCTAAAATATGTTTCAAATGTTTCATATTTACCTCCAAAATAAATAAAATATAATACTAAATTGTGGTATTAATACTATCTTTAAAGAAATATTTTCTTAAGAAAGTAAAACCTTTTTTATCTAGTATGTAATAAATATAGATAGCTAGATTAACCAGAGCTAAAGCTAAAATAAAGCCTCCAACTACATCTGTAAAATAATGCACTCCTAATACTATTCTTGAAAAACCTATTAGTAATACAATAATAACATTAGTAGTTATCAAAGCAATCTTTTGATTTTTAGTTGGTCTAGCACTCTTAAAGATGAAAAAGATCATTATTCCATAGAAAAACATTGATGTCATAGAATGACCAGAAGGAAATGAAGAACTTGTTTCAGTCATCCATTGATTTTCTAATATTGGTCTTGGTCTATCAATAATAGCTTTAACTAGTGTATTACATAAGTAAGTGAATAAAGTTCCAAAACCTAACATAAAAGATCTTAGATCAACCCTTGTAAATACTAAGAATAATACAAATAAAGGTATAATGATAAATACAAATCCAAATTCGGTAATCATCCTAAAAATATAATACCAAACACCAAATTTTTCTCCTCTAAAGTTATAGGCAAAATCACGAATAACTCTATCAAGCAAGGGTATTTGTTTTTGATTTTTAATAAATACTGCTAAAAAAACAAATATAATTAAAAACACTAGTGAAATTATCAAATACTGTAAATGATGCTTTCTAATACTTGCGTAAAAGTTTGATAGTCGTGTTTTCATCTGTAGTCTCCATTAAAATGTCGTCAATTAGCTCCCTTAATACTAAATACTTTTCATACTTAACTACTTCTCTCTCACTCAATTGTTCACATTTAATTAATCTCATCAAGAAAAACCTAAAATTATCATCTAAACTATCACATACAAAAGTTAAATAACTTTCCTTTGGTGTGATTTTTAATGAAAAATCTATGTTATCACATGATTGAGATAAGAACAAACTCATAAACATGGAAATTATAGCATTTAATGCATCATTTTCATCAATAAAATCCATAATTAACACCTCATATCATTTTACCAAAATTATTGTAAAAACTCCATAATTTTCTCCTTAAGAGAATAAATTCTATCACCAATTGTGCTTACAAAGCTATCAGATTTAATAAAATTAAAGAAATTATCTATATTTAACCATCTATAATCTACAACTTCACTTTTTTGAAGCTTAACTTTATTAGAATTTACACGTACTATACTACTATAACAATAAAAAGAATTATAAGTATCTTCATCAAACAAAGTAATACTAGTTGCTTCTAGACCTGTTTCTTCTTTTAATTCCCTTTTAGTAGCATCTACATAATTTTCACCACTAATAATACCACCACCAGTAATCTCCCATTTTAAACCATATGGCTTTTTAGGGTGTCTTTTTGTCACTAAAATTTTATTATTATAAACAACTATTAAACTGACTATACCATAATATACGTCATCACTTATATAACCACGATTATAAGTTTTACCTGTTAAATTGCCATTTTTATCTAAGGCATCAAACTTCTCCAAGTGTATTCACCTCACTCTTAGTTAATCTCTTAGCTAAATATTTATAAATAGATTTATCCTTAATTAAATCTGTCAATAAATAACTAACTAATACAACGATAGATAATGGTAATATAATATCTAATACATTTCCACATCTTAAACCAAGTACAATAGCTGTAAGTGGACAACGTGTAACTAGTGCAAATACTGATAACATTGTACATAATTTTAAGGTATCACTATATAAATATATATTACTGTCTAAAAGTCCAAAAACACTTACACCAAAATCACTAGCAATAGCACCAATAGCAATCATAGGAATAACAATACCACCACTTAATGTAGAATTAGTTCCTAAACCTGTTAATAACAATCTACCAACTAATAAAACTAATAATAGTATTATAGATAAATCATAGTATGAGTTAGAAATAAAATTTCCTCCTCCACCAGTTAATATAGGATAATATCTTTTTAATAAAATCATTATAAGTCCTAAAATAATAGTACCAATGATCATAAAATTATACTTTATATTTAAATCCTTAATACCAAGTACAACGCCTTTAAAAGTATATGATACTAAAATACTTAATAAAATAGGTATAAATAGCATATAAAAAGCTTGATATGGTAATCTTAAATTAACCGCTAGATTTAACATATTATGATTAAATACAAAATAACAAATAAAACTAGCTGGAACAATTATTAAAATACCTTTTAAAATCAATGTCCAACTTAAATGTTTTTTGTTTTCTTCAATTAAATGCATAAAACCAGCTAAAGGAGCAATAAATGCACATGCAAAACCTGTACTACAAGCAACCATAATATATTCTTTATCTTTAAATTTAAATAAATTATTAAAGTAATATCCGATACTTCCAGCAATGGTTATTGAAGGACCCTCACCACCGAGTGCAAAGCCTGTAAAGAACGCTATAAATGTATTAATCGAAATTAAAATAAACATTAATATTGGATTAAATTCACGATTATGGTCAAAGTAAGCCTCAAATTGAGGAACGCCACTTCCGTTATAACCTTTATACCTTTTATTTATATATGTCATTAATAGTATAAATAATAAAGCAATAATAATCATTAATGAAAATGTAATATTATTATGATTAACCATATATGTTCCTAGTTCAATAATTTCGTGAAATAAAAATTGAGCTAAACTAATAACTAGACTAATAAGTGTTATTAAAATAATTATCATAAAAAGGTTTTTTGTTAGCTTTTTAGACATTTATGTCACCACCTTTTTTAACAACAATAATCTTTAACATTATAGCATTTTAAATAATAATAATCTAGAGAATGTACACCAATAGAGTAGAGTGAGAAAAACTTTTTACCCATCTTATTACACCGTACTTATATATGGCACTTCATTTATATTAAGCACAAAGCTACTTAAGGTAGAATGAAATGGTGATTAGCTGTCCAGTTCTTCTCATTTTCTTATTTTGCGTAGATAATAATTTTGGATTTAGTAAATAATTAATTATAGATACAAACATTGTCTATATAATCATAATCTATTGTACGCTCCTCTACTTATTTCTTCAACAGTATTAGTAACCTATATTACTTTACGTAAAATAACTCTATTTTATAGATTATCTTAGATTTTGATTTCATTTACAATACCTCTATTTGCAAATATATGAATAACCATCCAATACCATTCAGTTCTATTGAACATACTTTTTCTAATTATGAACTTATCTCTTTATACAGACTACTTGAATACACTATATAGTGATTCGCACTATACATACATTAGGTTATTCTGTAATAAATTACCTACTATAAAATCAACTTACTTCTTATCGATTCACCTTTTTCATTTCTTGGATCACCACATTTGGCGGTAAATACATGTAACTTGAATTCACCAAAAAAGGTATTACTATCCCTGATAAACTAAGAAAAGTTGGTAAGCATAAAGACCTACCAACTGTAGAATTTAAATAATCAGAACCTAAATAAGTTCTTTTTGGTTATTGTTTATTTGTGTATGTTACTTTACAATCTTTACTATGAAGAAATTTTTCAGTATATGGTAATTTGAAAAAATCTTCCGTTTTTAATTTAACTACACTTTCATAATTATCGGGGTGTGGTTGTTTCTCCCACAAAATATCTTTTGTAGTTGCAATTTTATATGCCCTCTCAAAATCCATACCATAAGAGTCATTTTTATCATACTTTGCTATATTGTAGACATATTTCGCATCTCTTGCTTTTTCATTATAATATAAATCTCTAGTAACAATAATTGACCCTATTATTTCATAATATTTATAATTTTTATCATGTAAATTAATGATTGAGTAATTGTTAATATCATCTTTAGGTATAAATGTTGTATATAATATGTCACTATCATTAGACCTATATTCTACTATTGATACATAATAAGATTCTTCTTTATAAACTGTTGTTTTGTCATGAATATCCGTTATTTTAAGCTCACTACATTTAATATCATTAGACGTACAAGATGATAAAAAAAACATAATAAGTATTAATATAACTGTTGATAATATTTTCTTCATAGAAATCACTCCTTTTCACATATCATCCTATTAAATTATCACACAACTATAT